>Ga0325405_1003234_pt1 | contig 16770 bp, 11 predicted proteins | sample PopdelMetagenome_21_FD_205663 | JGI IMG/M metagenome (GOLD analysis project Ga0325405, IMG submission 205663) | Populus deltoides microbial communities from Bellville, Georgia, United States - Xylem-Control-R2 | ecosystem: Host-associated > Plants > Phyllosphere > Stem > Wood/Secondary xylem...
AATGATACTCCCATTCCCCCTGCTTTTGTAGAAATACCATTAAACTACGAGTAGAAGTTCATCGGATATACTCACCTTTTAAGCCTTTGCAATATTTTAATGAAATCATTTATTATTTGCCATGTCAATTTGGAGCCATACTTTTGTAAGCTCTGGACATTCAATTATTTTATTTTCTTAATGGATACAGTGGCCGTATCTCTCGGTTCTCTCATCTTAAAGGTGAGTGAAGTCATTGCCATATTCTTGTCTTTGAAGCCAAACATCCATAAAAACTATCAAAGTCTTCTAACTGTTGTACTAGGTGAATATAACGGCGTCGTCTGGTTGACAGTGTAGTTACGAGTGCTTTTTAAATAATTTTTCATGTCAAAATACATGCAAATGATGTTTTTTTATTTTTTAAAAATCATTTTTGACATCAACACATCAAAACGATCCAAAACATACAAACCATATTGAATTTTAGTAAAAAAAAATTCAAACTTTTTGAGAACGCAACCGGATTCCAAAACATGCTCTTAATTATTTGTGAAAAGACTTATTAATCTTAATCAAACCCGAAGATGAATATTCAAAATGACTTTAAAACATAAAAAGAAGATCTCCATGTTTTTTAAATTATTAATGTCTCAACATCCCCAAGAAAGGTATCATTTTGGTTATTGTCCTGCAACATAAAAGAAGATGGAGATACCATTTTGTTCGTTAGGTTTCAATGTTGGAATATTGCTTAAATCCCTTTTTTTTTTAAAAAAAAATCCCTTTTATTTCTTACGTTCATACGTATGATTGGTTATATTATCCAAAAAGCTTTAAGTAATTAATTAAATCATAAAACTTTTGCTTTATTTTCATCTACTTTTATTCTACAAGAAGAAGAACGAAAAGAGATTTTTATTTTTCGAGAGAGGGAGGCCCGAGGGGTTAACCCTTTTTTGTCTTTCGGTAGCTGACTTCCGAGCAGTTTGAACTTCGAAGCTTTTATGGATTATTCCCACTACTATTCTAATCTTCTTTGCTAGATACATTTCATGGCTAGCAAGAAAAACAGAGAATCAATCAAGGATGGCAAAATGGGCAACGTGCTTATCACAAAGCTAGGATTAGCTGCTTCTCTACTGCGAATTTTGATACTTAGCTTTCCTCATCTCTGACACGTCAACTAGCCACCCCAACGAGGAATAGAGTTTCTCTCTGCTCATTGATTGTCTGGGAAAAAAAAAAGTATTTTGAACAGACAATTTCCCAGTCCTAATTGTTCATACATACTCTCGGTATGTGCAGTTGTGTGGGCTTCACAGGCATTCAGATTCTCACACGGATGATTCAGATATAACAAGCAGTGCTCTAGCAGCAGTGCTGTATATATTATTAGTCCGTTTTATGTTTTATATTATAGCAGGAATTGTTTATTAAAATATTTTTTTATTTAGAAATACATTAAATAAATTTTTTTTCTAAGATTTTTTTTTCAAAAAAAACCCCATGTGTCACTTTTTTAAGATGAAGCGAGGAAAAATCCCTTCCCTTAGGATCAGATATGATAAAAAAACATGCTGTTGGAGAAAAAATAGAAATATATATATTTTTATTTGTAAGGATCATATTAAGAAAATTAAGATAGAAGGAACTGAATTTATTGTACAGAGAAGGGGTGCGGGTGAACAACTTTTTATCCTTCAACGGTCATGATCACTGGACTCATGACTCTTGCTTGCATCTGAAAACATGTATATATATTAAGTTCAATTGGAGACGGGGTTTTTGGCCGTGGTTGAATTGGAATTTTAATTTTAATTTTAATTTTAATTTTTTTGAATTTTAAATTAATTTATATATATATATATATATTTAGATCGTTTTTATTTCCTGCTTGAAAAATAAAATTAGCACTGTTGGTCTGATATTTTTTTCGTGCCCAAGTTCTGAACAGTGAGCACTATTGGTCCCAGTGGGTTGACCAAAAATTAGCACGTTTGAGCATGGAAATTGTTTGATATCAGTACTAATAAAAAAAAAATTGATTCATCTGGAGATTCTATAGATTTGGTCCCCAAGGATCTAATGCCAACAAAAAAAAAAAAAAAAGAAAGAAAAAAGAAAAGAAAAAGGAAGGTATAGTTTAATTTGATTCCAGCACTTCCGCGTATTGATAGAAGATTTGTGGCTAACGAGAGGAGGCCGAAACAACGCTTGCACGTTTTTATTAATAAATTCACTTAGGTTATTTTTTTATTTTTTTAAATTTACTTTTCAAGAGAGTATTTTTCAAGTTTTTCTGTGTTTATTTGTTATTAAAAAAGTTGATCAATGAAAAACACTTTCCAGTTAAAGAAAAATTTGACTTGGTTTTCAAGAAAGTGTTTTCCTGAAAAATTTGGACGGAAAACACTTTTCGAAAGTTGTGAAAAATTTAGAAATATCATATTATTTGCTGATTATATTAAATTTGGTCCTCAAACTTTTGATTGATATATATATTTTATTTTGAATATTTATTTTTCAATTGCATCTCTTAAAATTTAATTTTTATATTAACTTTGATCCTCATTTTTATAATTATTATTTGTTTTTTCCTAATATTTTTTTATTGAAATTTTTTATGTATCAAATTTGGTCCTCATTCTTTTGATTGTTACTTATTTTATTTGAAATAATTTATGAAATGTTAATTATTATTATTTTAATTTCTTCATCTTTTATTTTTTTATTTTTAAGATTTGATCTCTATTATCTTGATTATTATTTATTTTATTTGAGAAAATTTATGAAATTATATATTTTTTTAATTTCATTCTCATTCAACTTTTTAATTTGTAAGATTTGTTCCTCATTATTTTAATAAACTTGAGAAAAATAAAATATTAATAAGTTACTTTCTAGTTCATTTTCCATGATATAACCAAATACTGAAAAATATTTTCTGATTTATTTTTCAATCAAATATGAAAAAATAATTTATTTTTTTAAAAAATTATTTTTCAGTAAATAAAATAGTCATTAAATAGAGGCAGCCTGGCCAGTGGTCAGTGGCCATTACACGCGCTCATGCGATCACTTTCATATGGGACAGAAACATGTTCGATAATTATGTCAGGAAATTTGCTCCTTGCATTATTGAACCCCTCGGTCTTTTTTTACATCCTTGGAATATTGAAGACAGGAAAAAATTAGCGTAAGATTAGGAGTATCTGTAAGAGTTCAGAATATGAAAAGGTTGCCACAGTGCCACTGAAAGGTCTTTGTAATTTTGGAGGCCAACAATGCAGCTTGAAACAGCGGTAGTTGTTTTTTAAAGTAATTTTTATTTTAAAATATTAAAATAATATTTTTTATTTTTAAAATATATTTTTAATATTAAAAATTAAAACAATAAAAAATAATTAAATTCTTATAAAAATAATTTTTAACGGTAAAAATAAATGAACCTGAAAATAATTATGAAATGATGCAACGGTGGATTATACCGAGAAAAGAAAACCCAAATGGCATCATTGAATTTTTTTTTATATTTTTTTTTCTGGACTAGCTATGTAATCCTGGTAGAAAAATGCCATAACTGACCATCCAATTCATTATGGGTAGCCCCAGCAAGGCAGCAACCATAACAACCACTAAGTGTTTCTGGCTTTTAGCCTCCGCTGTCATGCTGTCGGTGGCTAATGCACAAGTACAATCCATTCTCCAAGGGAAAAATGAGATCAGGAGAGGAGAGTATCCTATGTTACATCGATTCACCGGATTTCTTGTTCTTTTCAAGAAAACCAAATGGTGTGCGTGCACATTTTTGTTTTCTATTCAGGAGAAGAGAGGACTGTCAACTGCTATTATTACTTCTTACGAAACTTCATCTCCATCGCGTTGTTCTTCGCCATGACTAATGTAAACGAAGTTGAAGGAGAGCATGGACAAGACGTCCAAACCCAGCTCAGATGGCTGGCTAAATATTATTAACTAGTTGCACTGAGCAGGGGTTTTTCTTGCACGGTTATTCATATCCTGCACATGAGGGGAAATCTCGTGCCGATTCCTTGCAAACAATCGGGGGCTCATTGACGGGCTCCTGTCCAAGTTTGCATGATCTACTGTGTATCGGATGGCTTATGTTTGCCACGTGAGGCTGTAGCAGTTCTTTTCTTGACTTCTTGTTACCTTAAAAAGGCAAGTAATTTACACTTAAAGTATAATCAAAACCCAAATATGAGGCCGTTGATTCGCCAAATTCACAGCTGAGATCTTCAGTTAGGCTAGCTTGTTCCTCTTGATCACTACCAAATTTAATTCAAGTCACAAAACCATTGTTCTAGCTAGCTGTCAATTATACATATTTAGAACTCACAATAGCTAGGGACATCAACAATTAATTAAAACTGAAACTTCCGACCTATCGATCTTAAATTCAATTCTGAAATGCGTTTGAATGATGCAAGAGAACCATTTTGCACTATGCAAGCTAAAGCTCAAGTAATTGCAAACAAAGTGGTAAAGCATTAACCCGATAAACTGCTAAGGAGTTGTACCTCAGCTAACAATAATCCCTCCCTCTCAGCATATCTTGAGTCTGAACATCTTTTTTATACAAAGAAAGAGCACACCCGCTAAAGCATAAACCTCATTAGCATATGTTTATACTGGATTTGGCTAACCTTAACTTATATACTGACCTAACATTGGTGAATTATAATCATATACTTTCTCCACAGTAATTGTCCAGCCAGAGTGGTCAGGAGAGTCATTTAAATCTAGGCAACAACTACTCCGCCAGAAACTTTGTTTTAACTTAATCCAACAAGGCTGGCATGAAAGCATCAACTCTCATGAGCTAACAATCTTTAAAGATGCATCATGTATGGATTGAGATGGTTATCCACATTCATAAATATTAAAGTAATGCGTACACGTGAATGTGTGGGCATTAAAAAAAAAGGGTTCTAATGTTATAATCTAGTTCCTTAATTTTGGATTAATAAAGAGATAAATACTTAAATTCCTTCGGGACCCCCCTAATAGTTGTCAACATCGATTGTATTTTAAGACCCTTCCTCTTTCGGGGAAGACCAAGACTTCAAGAAATCCAAGAAAAAAACCACTGTATATCGCAACAAACAAACCGTACAGAAGCCAATCTGGCTATATATCCCGTAAACTTGGCCTCTAGGTGCCACCCCTCTTTACATCACCTTGCTCTAAGAATCTTGGTTACTCTTCTTGTTGAGCTTTCCAAATGGGGTTCTGCCCTGTCCCAGAGATGTTTCACAAAGTAATGGAAATGTTCTGTACGCAGCCTAAGACCAAGGCCAAAGGCAATGAGGTGGAAGGGAGAAGGAAGATCAAAGGCACAGTGGTGTTGATGAAAAAGAACGTTTTGGACTTCCATGATATAAAAGCTTCGTTTCTTGATCGGGTTCATGAGCTGTTGGGCAAAGGTGTGTCTATGCAGCTTGTTAGTGCTGTTTATCAAGACCCAGGTTAGCCTGCTCCCTCCCTCTGCCTCGCTTAAGTTTCTTGAATGGCACTATTGCCCAAACGATTTGAGGGAAAGAGAATAATGTAGTGAAGCTTCTTGAATAAAGATAAAATGACTTTTTTTTTAACCAAACAGCAAATAATTTCACCGTCATCCTCCAGCCACTGTTCACTTCTCCCTGTTGCCAGACAACCGACAGGAAAAAACACACGATGGAGAATTTTCTAGTAGTTTCACTCCAAATTCAGGTCTTCGGGGAAACAATTGATTTGTGTTTTTTTTGTAGCTGAGGTTTTATTTGTTTGTTTATTCTGAGAAAGTGATCGCCAAGGATTTACTAGTTACATGCGAGATTAAGAAATTATAATCGTTGAAGTTAGCTTTGAATATTCTTTCTTGTTTAATCTTGCCAAGAAAGTTTGCAATAACAGAATCAAAATCAAGTTTGATTAGGCTAAAACTGGGAATTTTGTGGTGTTTAGCAGATAGCTTGCGAGGGAAGCTTGGAAAAGTAGCAGACGTAGAGAAATGGGTTACCACAAGAACACCATTAACAGCTGGAGAGACTATATTCACAATTACTTTTGAATGGGATGAAAACATGGGCCTTCCTGGGGCTATCATCATTAAAAACCATCACCACAGCCAGCTTTATCTCAAGACAGTCACTCTAGAAGATGTTCCTGGCCATGGTCGGGTGCTTTTCATCTGCAATTCTTGGGTTTATCCGTCGCATCGTTACAAGTATAATCGTGTGTTTTTCTCTAATAAGGTAATTAGATTTTGGAATAATCCAATAATTAGGAGATTGTGTGCCGAAAATTATGTTTTATTGTGCTACTTTTGTGAATAGTCTAGAGCCAGGATGTATGCTTTATGTCAATCTGGGCCGTATTGTTAGTGCCTTTTATCATGATTGTTGCCTTTTTAACCTCAATTAGAACCTCGATATTTTATTCCCTCTTTTTGCAGGCAAAATCACAAACCATTGTTTATTTTCCAGCTAGAACTGCACTTTCCCTGACTCTGAGTTTTTCTTTCGATCATGACTATCTTCATAATGGTGTTAAATTGTTTTCTTTGTTGTTGCTTTCACTACCACTTCCTTTTTGTACCTTTTCTTCCTTCATGATCTGTGTATCAGGCCTACTCCTAGTGCCGAAATTTTTGCGAATGTATTAAGGCAGGTTTTGGTTAAAAAGGTGGATTCATGAACATGTTGACGGATTTTGTATCAGGCATATCTTCCATGTCAAACACCTGAGCCATTGCGGTTATATAGAGAAGAAGAGCTTTTAAATCTCCGCGGACATGGAAAAGGTGAGCTGAAGGAGTGGGATAGAGTCTATGACTATGATTACTACAACGATTTGGGGAATCCAGACAAGGGTGAAGAATATGCACGCCCTATTCTTGGAGGAACGGAAGAGTATCCATATCCCCGAAGAGGAAGAACGGGTCGGAGAAAAACAAAAACTGGTTAGAAACCTAAACTTAAATCATTTTTGACATACATTTATATCTAGCGACTCTACCTGGGGTCTCAGAATCTCTAGTAGGATAGAGCATGTAAGTATAGCACATAGAGAGTATCTGTTCGCTGAGTAACTTTTGTAAGAATGTTGGATGCATGCATTTTTGTCAATTCACAATCAGCAATTTAGTTTTACCATTTTAACAGACCCCCATACTGAAAAAAGATTGCCGCTTTTAAGTCTGGACATCTATGTTCCAAGAGATGAACGGTTTGGGCATTTGAAGTTTTCAGATTTTCTTGCCTATGCTCTGAAATCCCTGGTTCAGATATTGCTCCCGGAGATCAAATCTTTATGTGACAAAACTATCAACGAATTTGACACCTTTGAAGATGTACTAAACCTTTATGAAGGGGGAATTAAGCTGCCAAATAAACCCACTCTCCATAAAATAAGGGATCACGTCCCCTGGGAGATGCTCAGGGAACTTGTTCGTAATGATGGAGAGCGGTTCCTCAAATTCCCAAAGCCTGATGTTATCAAAGGTGCACTAATGAAAGCTTTTTCTCCCAGTTACCTTGCAGTAATTAGAATTTCACTTCGTATATACAGTACTTGGAAATTTGAGGTTTTCATGGTATGGTTTCAGCGGACAAGTCTGCTTGGAGGACAGATGAAGAGTTTGCACGGGAAATGCTTGCTGGAGTCAACCCAGTTATCATTAGTCGCCTCCAAGTAAAACACAACTTGCATTAGACTACCTGATGATTATTTTCTTATGATCTTTAAAGCTTGATAAATTAGTAAAATATACCTGCAGGAGTTTCCTCCAGCCAGCAAGCTAGACCCTAAAGCATATGGAAATCAGGACAGCTCAATAAGAAAAGAGTTAATAGAAGAGAACATGAATGGCCTAACCGTAGATCAAGTACTAATCATGATTCATTCCTTTCACGTCCTTATCTATACTATGTATTCAACATTAGAATCAAGGAACACTCAAGGTTGTCTACCTGAAAAATGGATGATTAAATTTTTCTGATTTAGGCACTCAAAAGCAACAGGCTGTATATATTGGATCATCATGATGCATTGATACCATACCTGAGGCGAATAAACTCAACCAGCACAAAGACTTATGCCTCTAGAACAATCCTGTTGCTTCAAGATGACGGGACATTGAAGCCATTGGCAATTGAGTTGAGTCAACCACATCCACAAGGGGACCATCATGGTGCTGTCAGCAAGGTTTTCACCCCAGCAGAACATGGTGTTGAAGGCTCAGTATGGCAACTGGCCAAAGCTTATGCTGCTGTAAATGATTCTGGATACCACCAGCTTGTTAGCCACTGGTATGATTCCAAATCAAAAGGGCTTTCATAATGGCATAACTTGAAGCTTGTTCTAATTAAGAATTCACCGGACTGATTCTGCTCATGTTTGCAGGCTGAACACTCATGCTGTAATAGAGCCATTTGTGATTGCCACAAACAGGCAATTGAGTGTTATTCACCCCATCAACAAGCTTTTGCATCCTCATTTTCGTGACACGATGAATATAAATGCCTTGGCTAGGCAGATCCTCATCAATGCTGATGGAGTACTGGAGAAAACTGTTTTCCCAGCCAAATATGCAATGGAAATGTCTTCTTTTGTTTACAAGAACTGGGTTTTCACTGAGCAGGCACTCCCTGCAGATCTCATCAAAAGGTAAAGCACCGAACCTTAAACCATAAAAATACCCTCTTATCTTTACTCTTTATCGAAAGCCAAACTAAAATCTATCCAACTTCGCTGTTATCAAGAGGAGTGGCAGTTCAAGATTCAAGCCAGCCACATGGCCTCAGACTTCTGATAGAAGATTATCCCTATGCTGTTGATGGGCTACAAATCTGGTCAGCAATTGAAACATGGGTCAAGGAATATTGTGCTTTCTACTACCCCACAGATGATTTGATTCAAGGTGATAGTGAACTCCAATCATGGTGGACAGAGATACGTAATGTCGGCCATGGTGACAAGAAGGATGAACCATGGTGGCCTGAGATGCAGACACTAGCTGATGTCTCACAAACATGCACCGTTATCATATGGATAGCCTCGGCCCTCCATGCAGCTGTCAATTTTGGGCAATATCCATATGCTGGCTACCTCCCTAACCGCCCCACCATAAGCCGTCGATTCATGCCTGAGCCAGGGACCCCTGAGTACGATGAACTTGCGAAAAATCCAGATGTAGCCTTCCTGAAAACAATCACAGCCCAGCTACAAACCCTACTCGGTGTATCACTGATTGAGATTTTATCAAGACATTCGACTGATGAGGTTTACCTTGGACAGAGAGATACTCCCGAGTGGACTTCAGATAGTGAACTGCTGGCAGCATTTGAGAGATTTGGAAGGAAGCTGGTAGAAATTGAAAACAAAATCATGGATATGAACAATGACAAGAGATGGAAAAACAGAGTTGGGCCTGTACAAGTTCCTTACACTTTACTCTTTCCTAACACCACAGATTACTCCAGAGAGGGTGGACTCACCGGCAAGGGCATTCCTAACAGCGTGTCAATCTAATTCATTGGATCAAACTAGTATTTTTTTTAGGCAGTCAGTAGATAGTAGGTTTTAAAAATGGTGTGATGGCCAAGAGAAAAGGCGGTCAGATAATATTTTTTGCGTTCAGGTTTTTCTTTCGTTGATTATTTGGGTCGAAGGTAAAGTGTATCTGCACTGCAAAGCATCTACAAATAGCAGGAAATGTGTGGTGTGCCTTTCTAGTAATGCATCCATTTATAAATTATTATTTTATTCTTCTGAAAATAAAATCAAATTATTTTTAGATAATTTTTTTATTTAATCAATTTAATTTCTATTTCTATTTATACTTGTTTAAATAAAAAATTATTTTAATAAATAAGTTTATCAAACATAACTAGACGGCTGAGTGTTTTATCTTTCAAGATTAAATATTTTAATTTATATTTACCTCTTGATTATTAAAATTTTATTTTTATGTATATTTAATGATTATTTATTTATTTATTTATATACATGGTTGTCAATTTGTTTTATTATATATATGGATGAATTTTTTATTTAAAATTAAATTTTATGCATTAAAAAAAATCTTCATATATGATTCTTCCGCTAGTTATATATAGAAAAGAGAGCCAGTTTGGCATTCTTGAATTGAACTGAACCACATTGCATGCTTTGGCAGAATTAATAGGAAACGAACGATGCTCTTGCCCTCTCTCACTACACCAGATTCAAGGTGTCTCCTCTCCCACTGGACGCATATGACAGGTGTCGAGTATTGAGCATTGAAGATTTCTCCACGAAGCAGAATGTGCACACCAAGACAAAGCGGGGAGTTTTGCCTCCCTAATCTAATGTTAACGGGCCTTTGGGTCCATTTCTTTTATTGTGCATTTTGATTTTAAGGCCCATTTTGTTTTTTCGAGCCTTTGGATTTTCTATTCATCACTATCTCCGGTCCATTCTTTTTTCCTTTGCAATTTTTGTTTTGGGTCGTCCATGACCTTCTTTTTTTTATTTTTTCTTTTTTCTTTTAATCATATAAACCGCTTTTTTTTTTTTTGGCAGCATATGAAGATGTAATCTTAAAATACATATTTTACACGAATCTGCCAACATTTGACAGTTGTTATGGATCGTAATGCATATATAATCTTACCCCGAAAGAAGAAAATACCACACAGTACACACACACACACACCGGCGTGGTATGTCTTTGCAGCATAAACAATTATCACCGGGAAACAGATACGCTAATAGAAGGGAACGGAGAAGAGGGATGTTGGTGACCCCCACGTATCAGATCCAGGGATTTTAATTGGTCTGTGCCGTATCCGTCCTATCCAAATCCGTGCGCGGGCGCAAGAAGCTGGTGAGACCACGTATCAAAGGTCAAGAAATTAAGTGGTCTGACCATATCGCCTTATCCAAACTCACACACACCACCCATATCAAATCCCACAAACACCTCCATCTATAATCTTTTCTCCTCCATCTTATTGAACCAGCACCCTCCTACAGACCCATATCACCCAACACCCTCGAATCTCCAATTCCTCGTGGCCATGGCAGCTCAAGCCTCTCTCTTTACTCCTCCAACCCTCTCCACCCTAAAATCAAGCAACCAAGCTATTGCTCCATGGAAACAATCATCTTTTTTACCAATATCTAATGTTAAGCCACAAAGAACCATGAAGGTTGCTGCTGCAGAGGAAACAGCTGTCAAAGAGGCTCCGGTGGGCTTTACTCCACCAGAGTTGGACCCAAGTACCCCATCACCAATTTTTGGTGGAAGCACTGGTGGGCTGTTGAGGAAAGCCCAGGTGGAGGAGTTTTATGTGATTACATGGGACTCCCCCAAGGAACAGATAATTGAAATGCCTACTGGGGGTGCTGCCATCATGAGGGAAGGCCCTAACTTGCTCAAGCTGGCCAGGAAGGAGCAGTGCTTGGCTCTCGGGACTAGGCTAAGGTCCAAGTACAAGATCAAGTACCAGTTTTACAGGGTGTTCCCCAATGGAGAGGTGCAGTACTTGCATCCTAAGGATGGTGTCTACCCTGAGAAGGTGAACCCAGGGCGCCAAGGCGTGGGCCAAAATTTCAGGTCAATCGGAAAGAACGTTAGCCCAATTGAGGTCAAGTTCACAGGCAAACAAGTGTATGATTTGTGATCTGGTAACATCATGTATTTGTGATTACGTGAATACTCTACGGTTGTTTGCTGTAATTGTATCTCTTCTTCAGGAAACTCTTAAGAGAAGCAAAACCTGTCTTGTGGGTGCACATCTCTCTTCTCCTTTTCAGATGGTTATATATCTCTCCTTTTCAGATGGTTATATATCTAGCTACATCATTTCATATGAACATAGGATTACATGTTCTAGTGTTTTTTATGCCAGACTTCTCCCATATGATGATAGCGTCGTCAGAGTATACCCTGCCAGATGATTTACCGTAATTGAAATTTAAAAACATGTACTTAATATCAGTGCATGGTCGCATATTCCGGCAAACAACTTAAGAATACGCAGTACTCAGTAGAAAAATGCAATATTTTGTCATCCAAGAATCTCAATCTGGGGGGATTAAGATTTACAGTTGAGTTGAGTTGATTGCATCAACCAGACCCCGAATGTGAAGGATCCAAATTTGCTGGGTTATACTGAAGCTGTTTATATATATATTACGAACACGAAAGATTCTATGTTAGTCCCTGGCTTACAATTCAACTTTATTAAATCGGAAACCCAGTGATTATGAGTTCTAACCTCTCTTTTGCCCAAAAAAAACAAAAAAACAAAATGATTGAATTTTTTGTAACCATCTTGTTGACATGGATATTTCTTATTAGGTCTCAGCAGCCTTTCAATTGGTTAGTCTTTATCTAGAACTAGTATGAAAATCTTAGGACAGCATTTGATGGTAGTGTAATTGAAGATATGGCAAAAGATTGCATTGAAATATTTGTACTTTCTAAAATTTATCAATCGAGTGATTTTAATTTTAAAACCCAACAACTATCCATTTTGCTTACTTATGTAGGCTATATATCTGACAAGTCATATAAATTAAAAAAATTTACTAAATTTAATTATAAATTCATTACACAACAAAAATAATTTTCGAAACAAACATTCCAAAGGCATCTGTTTGCTGTTGCTCCTGCGAATCTGTGCGCGTCCATAGCATGTAGCGAAGTCGTTAATCATGGCAGAAGGCCTAATCTTGGGCAAAAGTGGATGGATGGCCTGAATGATTCTCCGGTTTGATTTAAAGTTTGTGACTCCCGTTATGGATCTCACACAGAAGGCCTGCTTCTGGGGAGCAAACTGCGGGTCCAGTAAACAACTTGGATCTATATCCTTGAGAAATAAAAGCCCTTAAAATGCAAATCCCCCTTTCCTCTTTTATATATATATATATATATATATATATATATATATATATATATAAAGAACTCATCCATTTGAATAGGTTTAAGGTAATGTTTGGGAACGCGGCTGCGGTTGTGTTTCTAAAAAATTTGAATTTTTTTTTTACTAAAATTTAATATGGTTTGTACGTTTTGGATCGTTTTGATGTGCTGATATCAAAAATAATTTTTAAAAAATAAAAAAAATCATTGGCATGCATTTTAACACGAAAAGTTATTTGAAAAGCACTCGCAATCACCCTGCCAAACACGCACTAAATCATATTCATTGAACTTGGATTAAACTATTATCCCTAACAGTATCCAACGTTTCATAAGTACACGGTGTAAAGATTCATTACAGCATGATAGAGATTTAAGTGTTCGAAACTTGAAAAATAACAGCTTGAGTTCCAGGCATCCATTACAGATTGCATCGACATCTTAGAAGCAAATTAAATAATAAATAAGCAGAGTTCGTACCAAGTGTGAGCTCCCAATAATGCCATGCCATTCAGTCTCAGTCCTTATCGCCAACACCACTAAACAACAACGATAGCACTACAGGATCTTTAAAAATTCATGCGTGATTGAGATTATCTAAAAGAACGAAAGAGACAGCCACCACCATGATTTGGAGGATGGGTACAAGCTTCCACGTGGATCACATTTTATTTTAAATCCTGACGTCTCTAACCACACTGATGACCCTCTCATGATTATCAAGCTAATAAGATGGTAGATATCGCTATCTGCTACCCTCTCGGGTGACATGTGTACCAAAAACATGATTGAGGGAACTACGTCACAGAACAAACACAATGCCATCTCTGTGTTCTTAAAGGGCTCAATCGTTGCTAGAAGCTTCTCGAGTAGCTGGGCAATTATTTTTTCTTTTTTAATTCAATGGGTTGGATTGGACGGTAATTCTCTGTTTTTTTTTTTGTTTGTCCTGCGTACAATGGGTGGAATGCATTGTCGGGATTGTTTTGAAGTGACTCTAAATTATTCTATCAGCCAAGCCAGCTTAATTGACACCATAATTCTCAAACAATTAATTTAGCTTAGAAAGATGACAGTGAGAGCTAACCAGTAGGATGGTTGAAAATTACACAGAAGAACCATTTACACGCATATGATACATTAATTAACAACACATATGCACAGCACATGAAAGATAGATTTGACATGCAAGGATCGCCAACCCAGTCCTTGAAAAGAGGTCTTGATTGGCTGTCTTATTTAGGCTCCGACGGTTGTAGGTGAGAGAATGGCGTCCATTTCACTCCCGGGCCGGCTGATCCTTTGATCACCGCTTTCCGTTCCTCCTACCCAGATTTCTGGAATCACCTGAGCTAGGTTGTGGATATGCTCCAATACATAATCCGCCTCTTTGCTCCTCGCCGTTTTTCCAACCTTAATAATTACATCAGGACAGTACCACAGCACTGGTGTTAGACTCCAAACATTTTTAAATGTACGTTCAGCAATCACAAAAGGACAGCCAATTACTTCTCTGTCACAGCTCTAATATTGTTTTCCTCGTTTTTCAATTGCAGCTTTTTCTAGATTTTTAAATGTGTCAGGCCGCATATTAAGCATCAGCGTTACGGCCTCTGCCCTTCCGCGAATGAAAGAAATAGCAAGCCGCGAAACACGGTTAATCACTGGATTTTTTGGACACGTGTTGACCCTACAGAGTCAAGGGTCTTGAGCTTCCGGGCCGAAGAACATTTTCCTCGTTTTATAAAACTCGGATTCGCTTGGCAGGATTTGACACCGGTTAACTCCGGCTTAAACAGTTTGATTCAATTAAAAAATTCAGGTTGAAACTCCCTAACATTTGAATTTCTTTTTGTTAAAACAACAGTTTTGATATATCTTTTTTAATTCTAGATCAATAACTCAAATTTTACCTCAAATCAAACCCCAAATCAGGTTTTATAATGGTTCAAGATTTACTTTTTTTTTTTTTTGCATGATAAAAATTTTGAAGGGGTAGGCGGATTTTTGGTTTTAAATTTCAGTAGCCAAAGACAAGTTGGATTTAACAGGAGTAGGTGGAATTTTTCGTTGAACAAGGGGATTGATTAGTAAATTTACCAGAGCAGTGCGGAGCCCCAAAGCTTTCCCTGCTGCCACATTGCGCACGTTGTCATCCAAAAACAGCTGCAACATAACACAGCAGAAACGCGTTTCAAGATTTTCTTAAGCACCAAACAAAAACTTATGGAGGGAGAAAACTGATCAAGCAAAAAAACCCCTTGAGAGAGGAGGATTGCTTACCGTACGGCGAGGATCAACATCTGCAACACGAAGAGCAACTTTCATGGCATCTACTGAAGGCTTAAGAAGAACAGGGAACTCATCAGGACTTGTCGATTTAGACAGGTTTGGATTCATCGTCTCAAAACATATGATCTGATCGAAACAGTCTTCTATTCCTAACTGTTTTAGGGCCATGATCGCATGATTTCTATCTGAATTGGTGAAGATCTGCCGTAAAAAATATTAAACAATTAATTAATTGGCTTGGATGCATGAACAAGAATACAAGGGTTTTTTTTTTTTATTCACGAATAGTAGTTAAATTGGTGGCTCTGTTTTGTGTTTCCTTATCGAGGCTTACAATTTTCCTCTGAGTGATGCTACGCAAGAGGTTACGTAATTGAGAATCTGGCTTGATCAAATCATAAGGCAATCTTCCGTGCACGAAACTGTTGATAAGTAAATATAAATAGTTAAGAAACTGATTCCAGGTTTTTCTTGTCCTGAAATGGGAACAGAGTCTATCTGATATTAAACAATTTGAGTTAGGGTTTTGCTAACCTGTGATAATCATCAGCATCAATGTCATAGCCTAGCGCCTGAAATATAAATTTAAGCCATTAATAATTAAACAAGGCAGAAAAAAAAGAATGAATTATATTATGTCTTTGTCAAAGTAATTACTCGCAAGCCAGCAAGAGAGCTGCCGTAGGACTTGAAGAGCTCAACTCGGTGACTGGGAGCTTTGTTCTCTGGAAATCCACATTTCTCAACAAGAAATTCTACATACAAAGAGGGAAATATCATACCAATCGGTGCTTTAAAAAAATCAATCAATTTTTTTTTTAAATTTTGATAATGTGATTAATTGGAAAATGGCATGTACCATCAATATTTTTTCTCAGAGCTTCAGCTATTCCAAGCTTAGAGGAATACAAAGTGTCATCCAAATCTGTTTTTTTTAAAATACAATTCAAAACAATGTGATCAGAGAGCTTGGAGTCTTTGACAGAAAAGAATGAAGAACTATAGCAAGATAGGGAGAAAAAAGTACCAAAAAGGAGGCAATCAAAAGCAGAGCTTGGATTGCAAGAAGATTTGCTGCAATAATCCATGGCTAAGTGACAAGTGAGAGAGAGAGAGAGAGAGAACTGAATTAGGCTCGGGGGTCGAAGAGAGATGAAACCACAGCGATTTCAGAGGAGGAAGGGGGGGTATTTATAAGGGATAGGGAGAAACAGATGATGCTGACTCAGGGTTCATATCTCTAATGGTTATTTGGGAATATTAATTTTAAATTGAGAAAAAATAGCAAAAAAATAAAATTTTTAAAAAAGTAAAAAAATAAACAGTTACACGATTTGCGAACTTCGAAGCCGAGTAGATAAGGGCCCACACGGCTGTACTAATTGCAGGTAAATGTCCTTCGTTCAAATGTTTTTGGGGTTTAGAATTGTGATGTTCGACATTCCGGTACAGGTACAGAAGTTTTGAAAACCTTCTAATTTTGTTAGTTAAAAATTAATATTTTTTATATTTTTAAATTTTTTTAATATATTAATATAAAGGATGAATTTTAAAAAATTAAAAAATATTTTAATATATTT
>Ga0325405_1003235_pt1 | contig 16770 bp, 13 predicted proteins | sample PopdelMetagenome_21_FD_205663 | JGI IMG/M metagenome (GOLD analysis project Ga0325405, IMG submission 205663) | Populus deltoides microbial communities from Bellville, Georgia, United States - Xylem-Control-R2 | ecosystem: Host-associated > Plants > Phyllosphere > Stem > Wood/Secondary xylem...
TGTATCCTATATTTGAAAAATGATCCTTTTTACATGCCCAAATAGGACACTTGTGGTTAGCCCTAACCTAATTTAGCTCGCACATGTGTGTATAAGCTGTCCCAACATGATTCAGCTTCACATACTTTGTTTTATGTGGTCTGGTACAGGTGATGGTGCGTCTTGGGTTCACACGCACTCATGCCTACAGGCTTGGTAGAGATCCTATTTTGGCAAAGACAAGATGATGGTGTTTGATTACCAGGACCCTCATGACCTCAATTGATTCTTATTGTCTAGATTAAGCAAGAAAGTGGTGCGTTAATCATTTGATTGGTAACTTAGGCCCCCAGATTCATGTGGTTAACAGTAATTCCACCAGTCTTATCTCTGGACCAAAGCACAAAGTCCCTGATTGAAATTGTTCATTAGCTTTTCTCTTGCAAGGGGCCTACAGGGACAGATTGCTTGGCAAGTATTTCCTTGGAAAGTCTGTCTGAAAATGGCTTGACATGATATTGCTTTAGATATGTCTGTGTATTTACCAAATGTATCACTTCTTGTCACTTGTGATGTCTAAAACGTACAAATCAAGTTTCTGTTCTTGTCCAGTTGATGTTTTCTGAAACTAACTAAACCAACGGTATTAATTTCATTAAAAATGAAAACGATCGCCAAAGACGCATGTTAATTATGAATGCTAAAGATTTATGGTATTTACTATTGAAGACATAAAACAATGATCCTCTGGGCTCTAGTCTTAAAGTAAAATAAGCAATCGTTATCAGCAAAAAAGTAATTCCATCATAAATATTTTTATAAAAATATTTTTTTATTAAAAATATATTAAAATAATATTTTATATATATATTTTTTAAATTTTTTAATGTTAGTAAATCAAAACTATAAAAAAAAAACTTAAAAAAATATTAATTTAATGTTTTTTCAAGTAAGAAATACTTTGAAAAATAAGCTGAGATGAAAAACAAATACAAAATAACAAAATTCACCATCATGTCAAAGAATTCAACCTCGAATGAAGGTATAATGGAGCAGGTGCTATAGCAAATTCTACAGTTTTCCCCACTTTCTGAAATGGTGCAGGTTCCAGTCATTTCCAGGTTTAGGATTAGGAAGATCAAGTTTAATTTTAGTGTCATTCTTATTAGAATACTTGACATAAGTAGCAGCTCTACTCAACCTTAGCAGACAGATCTTCTCATGTTTCACTATTTTTGAATAATGAATAAAACTCTATGCAAAAATTAAATAAACAAATAACATGATAAATATAATTTGACCATTTCCAATCTAAGAGCAGTTTGATCAGTTGAAAGGGCTGCCGCTTTAAACAGATTGCACCGCTTGAATAAATCCCATTATGCAAAAAGCAAGCATGAAAATATCTGATATGAAGTTTATATCATCAGTCCATGATCCAAGCAGGGTTGGAAAGAAAAGTTAATGTTGGAATAAGATTACAATGTAGCCAAAGCAGATTCTTCGGATTGAAACTGTGTACTTATCCAATTACTTTTTGCTATTATGTCAAACCTAGGAAATTGGACAAGCTTGGGCTAAGTCAAGTCAATAATTACCGGATACACAGGAGAAACTCTTCTCTTCTTGTTGGCTGACCTAATTCTGCATTCTGGAGATGGGGACAGCAAATCTATAACCTCAATTTCCCGAGGAATGAATGACCTTGGAATCAGGACTTGATCTTTATCATTGATTACTTTGCAAGAAAGCTTCTTCCATCTTGGCCAATCAAATCCAGAAGCATCCTCGCCGATTAATGTCAATACACCCCCATCTCTAGTCTCCCTCGCAGAAAAGTTTGTGGCAATAGAAGATGATGCTTTACTTGATGGCTGATTCATGAAACCAAATGGTTCTGCATAATCTAGTTCTGGAGAGGGTGGCTCTCTTTGGTCTTGCATGACATATGGTTCAGACTGTCCAAATTGTTCACGAGAAGCCTTGTTAATACAATGTGCATCTACAGAAGAATGAGTATCCACGTTCACAGTTTCACAGGTGTTGCTAGCTTCATCATCTTTGTCAATAACTAATTTCTTAGCCCTCTGCCAATCCAATTCAGAAACATCCTCATCAATCAATGTCAATACGCCCCTATCTCCAGTCTCGCTCTTTGAAAAGCTAGTAACAATTGAAGAAGTTTTTCTTGCTAGTAAATTCATGAAAGGAAATGGATTTGCATGATCCAGTTCTGGAGGTGGTGGTTCCCTTTGGTCTTGCTGGTCATATTCTTCAAACCATCTGAAATGCTCATTGGAAGTCTTGTCAATGCTACGTGCAAAATCTGCAGTAATACGAACTATAATATCTGCATGTGCTTCTTTAACAGTTCCTCGTGTGTTAACAGATTCATTATATTTTTCGTGTACGGGCTCACTTCTGTTACAAGCTTCCCTGGATGCCGTTTCACCATATCCACCTTCAAAAATATTATCCCCCCTTCCATTATAGCATGGAAGCTCATCCAGGGAGGAAACTTCAAGTTCCACCAAGTTTGCCTCAAAAGTTCCACTTCCATCACTAGCTCTCTCATATTCCTTTTCACCATCCCAGGCATCTTCATTTTCTCTCTCTTCAAATAAAATATCACCCGAATCACAATAGCAGGGAAGCTCATCCATGGGGCAAATTTGGACCTTCATGTTCTTTGGCAAGCTTGGACAACCAACAGAGTGTACTTTGTAGTTCGTTGAGAAATAGTTTATGGTGATGTTCAAGCTAATCATGTACAGAGACACATTCAGTATTTGATATATCAAACCTTGAGATCAAGTAATGTCTATTTACTTCCACAAGAATAAGTCATACCTCTGCCAAGACGGGAGGTTAAGCATTGTGTAAGCAAGTTTAATCTTGTTGGCAACTCCTGAGAAGGATTTAAAAGCAGCAGCTGCCTGCCTCACTGCCACTGATTCTGTTGGGTGCTGCCACGCCCATTCAAACTGCAGGTTTGCATGCACATTTCATATGTTAGCAACTACGATATGAGTGAAATTCTTATGGATTGCAACTAATGACAGGATCTTAAAACTCTGGTTTTACAGGTAAAGAGAAGGACTAGTTTGGCAGAATAAAACTTTGCTCGAGGTCATACAACATTTCCAAAGAGTTTTTTTTTTTGGTCCCATTCCTAAAAACAGTTTTGAAGATGTATAATTAAAATAATTAATCTCTTTGATTAAAAAAAAAATCTTTGCTATCATTCCACAGGCCTACAAAGCACAACTTCATTGAAGAAAAAAACCACTTCTTTTTATTATTTTCGGGATATGATGATCAATAGCGCATCATCCCATCAGGCGGCAACCAACCATTCTACTGCACAAAATGTTTAAGACATGCCTGCTTAAATACTGGTGATAGTCCCTTGCTGGGAGAAAGAGGTGAAAATAAAAACAGGAAGTTAATATCATAAAGAAACTCCGAAACAAGAGCAAGCAAATGCGAACTTCCAAAAACCAAAGCATGATAGCAAGGAGCAGATCCAAGCATTATTTTTTTACCACCTCAATTTCACTTTAGATTTGTAAGTAAACTGCAAGGCCATTGTCTTGAGGTTGGCTGAAGGCAAGCTATTCTTCCTAGACTCCAACATCGACAAAGGTAAAGGATAAAACTGCTTCAACATACTATATGAAACCAAAGCAGAGAGTGAATAAACAGTTAAAAGAAGAAAAAGAAATAACCTGCAAAGCAGCAACGTTAGTTGGGAAACCATAAATGCAGAAAACCATTTCCCATGGCCTTCTTTTCTTAGTCCTGCATGCTCCACTTCTAAGCTCACCATTGTGTTGCCTAATTCTCCGCCGCGGATTTACTGTAAACCTGCAAAAATTCCAGCCCTTTCACACATCAAAACAAGAAAAAAGAGAGAAAACATCTTGTCCTGGCTTGCTAAAGATCAAATCTTTTATGTTAACGCAAATTAAATACTCGAAAAGGAACAAACTTGTCCATTAAAATTGGGTTTCAAGTAATGGGCCAATACAAAAATCTGAAACAGAGATTATATGGGCCCACAAAACAAATGATCACAATATCACTGATCAATCAAACCCTTAATAGATTGATGATTTTTTTTTTCTTTTAATTGAAGACTCCAAAATATTTATAAATCAATCAAAGACTAATACTTTATAGATTGATCAACAAAAAATACATAAAACCAAAGAAGACACCAATCTTAAGATTGAGAAAGCAGAAAAAAGTGAAAGAAGGAATCAAACCCGATGTAGGTGTGGCCTTTGAATCTGGGGCAGAGAGAAGTCAAGAGATAGCAAGCGAAAAACGCATTCTTTCCCTTCTCTGCTTCTCCTAGTTCTTGAGGATTTTTTGGGGTTTTTCTCTTTCTTGTCATTTACGGGTATGGAAGATAAGGATACGTTGTTCTTCCTCTTTTCTTTATCTATGAGGAGGGAGTGGAGTTAGATGCAATTCGACCGTTGGTGTGTGGGTTTTATAAATATTTCAAATTTTGAGTACTTTTGTTCACGGGTTTAAAACATGACTTGGCTTCGCGGTTGAACCGTGATCTTGATAACCTAGAATTTAGATTGGGTCAGGACTGAAAAGAATTGATATAGTATTACTCAGTCAAAAATTTAGATTGATCCATAGTTAACTCAAGAAAGACCGAATCAAAACAAGTTGATTTTTAAGATAATTTAAATGATATTATTTTTAGTTTAATCTAGATCAACACAGCTACCCTATGATGTGAGATTTATCAGACTATAATATTAATTCATAGGGTAATTTTATGTTGATTTTTATTGTAAAAATTATGTCACACCGAGAATATTAGAATAAATGGAATTAAAAATTAAACTTTTGTCAAGTTTATTTTTTAAAAGAAGAAGAAGAAGAATAAGAATTTTAAGATTTTAAGAAAGGCAGTTCTTTTGATTCTTTTGATTTTTTTTTTAAAAAGAAAGAAAGAAAGAAAGAAAGAAAGAATTCAATTTGTAATACATCATATCATCTACATTCCAATTTTAGAAGAATTCATAAATCTTCCAAGGTCAGATGAGAAAGAAAAACATAGAACAGCAGAGTGAAAAGGAGAGACTTGCAGGAGTGGAAGCATATTAGCAGTCACAAATCTCGCCTTTGTTGTAGGAGGAGGTTTCCACCACATACTCAGCTGCGTGCAGATATTTTGCCTTGAAAGAAGCGTCACTTTTACTAGTGTCTGGGAGAACGGTGATTCTAACAGCACGAAGATCTTCGTTCATACAAGGTTGTAACATATCCTCAGGACTTAATTCTCCATGCATGCCAAAGAGATCCAGTATCGACATAACACAAGTGCCTTCACTTTCAATCCAAAATAATGATAATGATATTTTTTTTTATGTATACATTAATTATTTATTACCTCATTTCTCAATTAATTGCTTCAAATGTTACCTTTCACGTAAAAAGTTTTTAAATAGATATCATGGGAAGTTATGCATCTTTTATTTTACAGTATTGTGTGAAAAAAAATCTATTAGTAAATTCTAATCCACCTAAAAACATCTTCAACCACAACCACAACCACAACCACAACCACATCTTCAACCGCAACCGCACCACAATACTAAACCTAGCTGGATCGTTCAATCTTTACCCGATTTGACCAATATCATCATGGAACATAAATGTATGCATTAATTGTATTCGTTTATACAAGGTTGTACAACAATGGCCCCAGGGTTCTTGACATTACACAAAGCAATGTGGGAGTTTCTATAGGCACAAAGAGACATGCAGGCATCACTATCACCACTTGACAGGCTACTTGAAACCAATCCATATTTCCAGAGAATTATAAATTTAGCATATGGCAGAAAACACACATAGTTAACATGGGAGATGGCATATGGCACAAACGCACATGCTAGAACATCTATATTAAGAAGTACTAGAAAGCTTCATGCACTTCAATAAACAAAGTTCAAGGATATTCAGTTCTATTTCTAAAGGAGCCTCATGATGTTGATATTCCACACTAGCTGTATAGATCTTAAAATGTGAACTCTTGGCTCATTGCATATTGCAGATTATCATCCAATACACAAACCATTATCATCACAATCCACCATAAAATCATCTCAGTTTCACCAATTCTTGTAACACCTACCATACATACATTACCATCTTCCTAATTATTGCCAACACGATAAACTCTTAACTCCTAAACAAGGTTTCACAACAGATTGGATCCGAGACACACCTTAAACAGCAACACAAACTACAGAAGAGCAGCATTTCAACACCGACACATCACATAAGAAAAGACTAAAGTGCAACACAACATCTAAGAGCCACAAAGTTTTGATCCTTCATTCCTACTAAATGCTAGTACTAGTAATTACAATTTCATCACCTATAAAACAGCAGCAACATTACTACAAATTAAAGAACAGAATCTCACCACCAGTACAACATAAACGAAAAGACTAAAGAGCAACACAACATCCAAAAGCCACAGTTTTGATCTTTCACTCTTACTAAATGCTAACAAGTTACAATTCCACCACCAATACAACAAAAGCAACATTACAACAACAATGATTTCCAGATGGGTTTTGTTTTTTCAATTGTATTACAGTAATTCACAATCAATATTACTAAAAGGAAAACCTTAAAACCCATTTGTAAATTCCAATACCTACGACACACAAGAACTCCAAAAGCAATCAGCTTTCACGTTTTGAAGAATAACCCAATTGCCTCCACAAGTATTTTCCACTTGCCATGTCCACCAATGTCCAAAACCCCATTTCTATCCCTGACTTTACCTGCACATTTTCAATGAAAAGATCAAAACTTTACCCAAAACAAGAAAAACCAAAAAAACGACACAGCATGTGTGACTACTTCAGACCTTTGAGAATCGAGATGAAGAAGAATAATCAGATGGTTGAGGAGGGTTGCAGTCGCTGTCGGTGGTGATGGAACAGTCTTCATCGCCACTGTCGGTGGTGGTGGAGAAAGGCGGGGATTTGAGGTTTCTGATGACGAAAAAACCGGCAAGAGTGGCGGAGAGGAATATCAGAATCAGCCTCAATGGGCACATTGTTGGTATTACTTGTAAATTTTGAGAAATGTCAAGATATTAACAAGAAAAGCAATAACCTTTGGTTGTATGTACTATAATTATTATTAAGAAGAAGAAGAAGAAAGGTGGGGTGTGGTTTTAGTTTTGTCAAAATTTTGGTTTAGAGAAAGGAAAAGAGAGGATGGATAGAAGAATAATTAAGGTAGAGGTGGGGTCCAATGTGTAATGAAGGGGCTGCTGCATGTGATTGTCGCATTTTACCTAATCCTTGATCTATGATAAATTATTGGATTAGTTTTGAATAGTCAATAGTGATCTCCTTACAAAGTTATAATTAATTAATCATTTTAGTTCAAGTGGATAAATTGATTCATATTTCATGTTTGTAATTGGAATTTATGAGGTTGTAATAATTAACATTCCTGTGAATGTGCAAGTGTTCGATGCAGATGGAAACAGAGTCCACTTCAAAGCAAAAATGTTTTTTTTTACAATTCGAGAGTTAACTCAGTAAACAATATCGTTTCAAATATTTTCTTAAAAAACAGTTCGAGCCAAGTTTCACCAAGAGGACTTGCTAGCCAACACAGGTTTTATAACCATCATTTTGGATGCCTAGAGGGTTAAACACATAGTTGATTGTGTGTGTTAAGTGCATAGAGCCATTGAAAATAAGTAATGAAAGGTTTAAAGAAATATCAGATCAAGAAAGTAGGGAATTTTGTCAGAAATATTAGAAAAGACAAAAAAGTCGGTGGTGGGTTGTGAGGGGATAGTGTTTAATATAAGTTAATAGGTTACAAGATGAGATGAGGCAATCCCTTGAGTGGCTTAGGCACGTTGTTCTATTCAACACTTGGATTTCTTCAAACGAGTTTTAATGGAGCAAAAAACTAGAAAGTCAAACATGGTGCTCCTAGGGTTGGATCCCATTTTTTCCACCCCTCGCTGTTAATGCTAGAGATTGAGACATTTCCCACAAGAGAATTTAAAGTGGATATGAAGGTCAAGTTTGAATCTGTCTCTGCCACCAGATTTTGCATTGGATTGTTCATCCAAATTAACAGAGTAAAATGTAATCATTTTGGTTTGGTGGCCATCTTTTGTCACCCTTTGACGAGTTCATCAAGAGAATCTTGCTCATGTTACATCCAGAACTCGCTACCCCTATGACATTTCACTCACCTATCCACTCCAGCATGTGCTTCTCATTCTAGAATCTGAGAAAAACTTTACCAGCTATCTTCACTAATTCACCCTGTAATCGTGCCCGACTTATAAACTATATAGGCAGCTAGTGGTCCACATAGGATTCTACCACAATCTCATAAACAAGTTTAATGTTCCCATCAGTATCATCAGATGCATAATTTAATTGCAGCACTAGCTGCCGCCTGATTGTAGTTCTCAAATACGAGCCAGTCCGATGAGTTAAATATGAGCACAGGCACCATTTTAGAGCAACACCATAGGTCCCTCAACTACCATACAGTTCAGTTTCTCTTTGTCGTATATCCTTGATTGTTTTGGGACTTCTTCCTCAACTAGCAAGCCAGGGAGTTTGAGAAGACCCTTTGGATCCACAAAACGTTTTCTTCTCATGGTGTATCAAACTACGGAACTGTGAGTGATCAAGGTTTTTCATACGAGCTGTGATATAAAGAAGCAGTTTCTGCTGCGAGTTTTCAATTCTAAAAGCCTCATCCTTCTGGCTGAAATGGACAGGCTGTTCACATCAGTATGCAGATATGCAAACTGCACGTCCTGCAAAGATAAAATAAGTTGTTCAACTACTCAACCATGAGTTAGAGATGGAAAAGGCAGAAGGTGGGGCTGCCATATAATCAACCAACCTATCTGCTCCATCAAACTAAAATGAAGAGAAGAAATTGCCAAATTAGTTTACCATGCCCATATACGTGACATTGTTGATTGGCCAGATCATGCCAAACTCAAGATTCTGAGAGTACAAAACATGTTGACCAATGAAAGCAGTGCATACCTGACTATGGATTATAGTTTGGCGATACGAGCAACCTTTGAAAGCACTGTCCTTAAGCCTCGAAGACCGGCTCCAGATTTTGAGCTCACCATCATCTATTGTAAAACCGGATTCAAATTAATTACATCACCGTGCATTTAAAGGCAAGTAAACCCTTTGGATTCCTTCAAAACAAAAAGTTTATTCATACCACAGGCTGGACAAGAGACCTGTTTGCCTTGAGGCTCTGCAAAATCAAATGGATAGAAACCCATCAGTCTGAAGAGAGTTCGAGATTTTAAACAAAATTGTCATCAGTGTTTGTGTGCAAAATTCACCTCTTCAATTTACATTGCACGACGTGCCACATCAATTGGAAAGTGAATTAAGTAGTGATGACTGATGTCCTTGCAACACCCCATTGTCTGGTAAGTGAATTAAGTAGTGATGACTTCCCGACACTTGACCTTCCTAGCAATGGTAATAATGTTCACTAAATGTATCAAAAAGGATGAACAAGCACAAAAAGGATATCTAGTGCAATATATTATATTTCTTTGGCCAGAAAATCATGTTGACCATTTGAAATTATCATAAAAAACCAGCCTGCTGCAGATGGCACCAGAGATATCATCAATCAAACGGCCATGTAGAATGGATAGTTGAAGTACGAGAAAAGACTCAGTTTCTACAGAGGTTGTAATTCATCACAATTTAAACCTCTTTTTTTAAAAAAGGAATGTCATTATTTATACTTCAAACGGTCAGAGATAGCTCTGATAATAGAAAACCAAAGGCATAATCAATACTACACAGCATGAGTTAAGATTTTAGCAATGCAAAGTAGCCATATTATAGGCATATAATGAATCCATTATGATCAAATGGAGTTACAAATATTTTCAATTGATGGAATATTTGCGTTTACCAAGCAACACTTAAAAGTACATTGAAAATAATAAGGAAACGAAAACATAGGTAACAAACATTTAAAAGAGTGACAAAATGCAATCTCTGCCTGCAAATGCAATCTCTGGAAGACCAGGGGGTGGGAATGAAGATGAAACCTTTGCAGCAGCAAAAAATGTCAATTTATTCCTAAAAATCTGTTAAAACTAGTTAGTTATAGCCCTGATTTTAATCACAACAGTGGAAGAAAGAACAGTCATTGGTTCACATAAATGTGCCCACCATTTTCTATGACTAGATTGATATGAAAGGAATGATTAAGCAATAGATAACAAAAACATAGTCTCAAAGTGCAAAGAACAAACTTACATTTTCTTCAATTCGTTCTCTCTCTGAACTTGTAGAGAAGGGGATGTTATCTAACGGAGCAGATAGATCAGTGTTGTAGCCTGCTCTTTTCAGCTCAATCAAGCGTCTACGTCCCAGAAACTGCCAACAAAATTCTTGAATTACTACACAGGATATGATGTAAACAAATCATTTTTCCAAACATCCGAAGCCTTTTTTACGAAAATTACATTATCTTCTACAGAGGAAAGAATGGAAGGACTAGGTTGGATTGCTCGGAATTGTGCATTCTTTGACATTCCAGCATCTTCCTCCAATTCTGTTTTCCTCTCTATGGTGTACTTCCTGAAAATCAAGTAAGAATGAGTCATAACTCATAACAAACAGGTGGAAAAATTTACTGCTAAGAAAGCTGGAAGAAAAGAAAAGAAAGTGATTGAAAATGAAAACTGCCCTAGAAAGAAAACATACACGACTCAAACAAGTAGAATCAAAAAAGAAAAGTTGTGGTGTATATGAACATTTGCCAACACATTTAATGAGCAGCAGTGCAGTTGCTAAGCATAGGGCATTCCCAAACAATTTCAGAGAAGGAAATGAAGAACTCAAGACAGACATGAGGGTGATGCAGGGGCTGATGTTCATACAAGACAAACTTCTCCACATGCCCCTTTTTCTACACAAAGTGGGAAAAGAAGACAGCTATAATCAAACACTCCATAATGCAAGAAAAATAGAACCTTTATCTACGCTGGAGAAAATGAAACAACTAGAACCATGGATACAAATCACAAGTATATATATTCAAAGGTGTAAGAGCCTCAAGAAGTAAAGCAATGTCCTCATTGAAGGAATTAAAAGAAACTCACATTCTTTGAACAGCAAGATCGATATGTTGCCCTGACCTTATGCTTTACACTTCTCTGAACTACTGTCTAATGAAATTACAGACTAACAGAGACTGGGAATGGAATAACACATGTAAATAGCTAACATGGTAATGTCATTAATCCCTACTGACTCTTGAACAGTTTCACTTGAAATGGTAGAAGAAGCCTCTCGAGAAAAAGCTGAATCCACCAATTAGATGCCAGTTTTTTAATGACATCCACAAATTAATAGTTAACATTAGTTATCATAGACGAAGATGGCAACTTCTTTTACAAAGCACCAGCGCTTCCAACCCATGTTACATATTCCCAAATCAGAGTTGAAATATTATTAGTAGAAGAATCCCAGTAATAGATAGGGGGAAAAGGCAATACATGTCATAAGCAAGAGTAACTCAATAATATTCATACCATCAGAAATTATCCCATCATCTAATCGCTTATTCGAGGTGTCTTATGGATCTAATCTAATCCGCTTTCTCTTCTTTGGCTGGTCATCCAGAGTCTCTGAGTCATTGTCAGCGTTCTTTTTTTTGTCTAGAACACTTTTCTTGATAGAAAATCAAGGAGATACACTAGAGTGTTTGCTTCGACTTTTATCCAACCACTTTCTTGAGTCATAATTGATTTTATTTTGTTTCTTCAACAAATCATTTCTCTCATTATCCAATTTATCTACTTCCTTCATTTTGGTGCTCCGTTTACTAGAGTCAAATTTGTTTTTAGTTTCATTGTTCAACAAACCATTTCTGTCATCATCAAATGTATTTGCCTCATTTGCCTTGGTACTCCATTTACTGCTAGATACTTGTGCACTATTATGCTTGGCTTTACTTGAAGAACGTTTTGTTTCTGAAGTAGCAGCCTCTAATCTATTAGAAATCCATATGGAGCGAAGAGGGTCAACAGCACCACTTTTGCTTTTAACAGGAACATCTTTCACCTTACCATGCCCTTTCTTAGCTAAAGCTTTACAATTTTGCACCTTTCTGTTGTTTGTTGCCTCCCAATCCCCATATTTGTCCGCATAAACTCTTTTCCTTTTCCTATCAGAATTAAAAGTTCAATCCGTCCCTTCCCATAAACTTCATGACCACTCTCTTCTCGACCACCACGGCAGTCTTCTCTGCCGTGTACTCCTGACTTTAAATTCCTCAGTCCAAAATTCCCTCCCTTGTAAGACTTATTCCTTTCCTTGGAATTCTACGATTTTCCAGTATCAAGTTTGAGTTTTGTACTAAGCTTGTGCCTTAAACTTGCTTCTGCAGACATTCTCGAGTAAAGTAGAAAACCCAGAAGTGTAAAATGAGTTACAGTACCTTTTTTCGACAACTTCTTTAATGGGTTCTCTTCAAGTTTTGAATTTTTGTTTGTTTTTCATTTGTTGTTTACACTTGTGATGGCGCTGTGTCTCAGTGTCCATCTCTGCTCTACTTGGGGACGCCTACTACTCTCCCTCCCAAGGTAGCATTGGAGAATGTGGACTTCATGGGCCCAATTAGCTAAGGTAACAATGCCATAAGGCTTTTTATTTTGCTAGGCCCACCATTGAAAAATTAATTTGGAAAATTATTTCCAAAAAAACCCTTGTTTTATTTTCTTCCTTGTATACCATGCATATATTGCATTTTGCAATCTTATTGATTAAAAAAAATAAAAAAAAATAAAAACCTTTTCCTGCCAATGGATAAAGAGAGTTACACCAATTGGGTTCTTCCCATATGATTCACTTTCCTGTAAAGCAATCATCATTAATAATTATGCATCGTTTAACTGTGTCACAAATCACCAACTGTCTGTGCTGTGGCTGGAAACACTCCGGTCCCTCCACTCCTCTGCCTCATTAACACTGTCCAATGAAGAAGAGTGATTGCTAATCAACCAGCTTAACCCTAAATCATTACTATCTTCATCTTCAAAAGGGTAGCCGATCTTCGTACAGCTCTGCGAATTGTTAAATAACAGAACAAGTTATAGTTGGATTGGAGAGCTCTGAAGGTCCTTGCTCACCAAGTAATTTCATATATTGGAACACTCTTCATATTTTTTATTTTCTCATATATATTAAAAGTGTAATCCTGATGATCTGTTCAAGATTTGATTGATGCACATGCCATATGTCAATCCAGAGGGAAAATGGCATAAAAAAAATGGAAATACCATCTGCAACATTGCAGGTCCAATGATTGAATCCATTGATGACCTAACCCAGGAGGTAGTTTGGCTGCATTATATTAATAAAATCAGTACTTAACCTGTAACAATTATTTTTAGTCCTTTACAGCTAAATCAGGGATCAACCTCATTTAGACCCTTGCAAATTAACCCTAAAAAAATGGTAGGTCCCTCTGTACTTCTTCCTCTGCTTGAAGTGAGGCTAAAAGTTCCCAGCTTTTACCTGCTGTGCCATGTTCATTGAAGGAGATTTCTGGCGATGTCTTGTTCACTGACATCAATCATTTGCTCCAGGTCACTCAACTGCTTTACAAAACAGGGCTACATGGTAGCGTCTTTTGGGAACGCGGTCTGAATGAATGATGTTTTTCAAAATTTAAATTTTTTTTATATATTTTTAAATCATTTTAAAAAACAATACAACTACCACCATAAAAAAAGAAATGCCTCCAGCGACAAGAATCTATGAATAACTTGAATATTGAATACCATTAATTCAAACCAGCTTTCATTGACTGTACAGTTGTTTATGTCAAATTTTGAGCAGCAAAAGTTCTTTGTCAAATCTACACGCACAAAGCTAAGAAAGCTAGCTAATTTACTCTTCACGAATTCATTGTCAAGCTATATACACAGGGTACGAAACCAGCAACAAAACTAGAATTACATTAATTTCCACAGCAAAATGGATCGACCTCGGCAAAAAAAAAAAAAAAAAGGCAAAAAAAAAGAAACTTTTATTATTAAGAACACAGATTACAAGTACAAACACAATACATTTAACAACATTCATAGGTTTTTTTATCAGGGAAAAGAAAGGCAGCAAACATATGGCAAAAATTCAATTTTTCTGGCAAACAAGAGATGACCAAATTCCAATTAGCAGAAACCTGGCTCTATTGTTGATTAATAAGGACTCCTAATTACTAAGTAGCCATAATCACAGGCTTAAGCTTATTCTTCCATGTCTCCTTAAAGCATCCAGCATCACCACCACTCCTCTTAGCCTCCACAACAAACAAAGTATCGGTTAACCGGTGAACCTCGACCGCTATCATCAGGTTACCATTTTGCCCTTCCATCTCCAACCCCCATTCTTTCCTTCTCTTCACCCTCAACCTCTCCTCCTTTGCAAACTCCTCAACCTTCTTCATCAAATTCTCTGGCGATTCGGTCGACACAAATCTTTCTCCGTCATCAACCACGTTATATGAATCATCAAACAACCCTGATAGGTTCAAACCGGAGGAGAAAGATATGATATCGAAGGCATTCAAGCTTGTAGAAGCTAATTCCTCATCTTTTTTCTCATCATCAGCCTTGTTGAGCTCCTCGTCGTAGAAATTAATTTCCTTATGCTTCCCTTTCTTGAACCAAGGATCCTTCAGGATCTCATCAATGGTGATCCTTGTCTCCGGATTCGTATCCAGAAGCCGAGACAAGAATCGTTTCAAATCCGTGGACATCCATTTAGGGCATCGGAATTCACCTTTGTAAATTTTTTTATACATGGCCATCAAGTTTGGATCGTTGAAAGGCAAAAACCCAGCTGTTAAGACAAAGAGAACAACCCCGCAAGACCAGACATCAACCTTAGCACCATCATAACCTTTTTTTGCAAGAATCTCAGGAGCAACATAAGCAGGAGTTCCACAAAGCGTGTGCAAGAGTCCATCAGTTCGGATCTGATCTGTAACAGCACTTAGACCAAAATCTGAAACCTTAAGGCTCCCATTTTCATCAAGAAGCAAATTTTCAGGTTTCAAATCACGATGAAAAATTCCTCGAGAATGGCAATAACCTACCGCAGAAATCAACTGGTGAAAATATTTCCTGCTAAGATCTTCGCTAAATCTCCCTCTAGCAACCTTGGCAAACAATTCTCCACCTTTAACATACTCTATAACGAAATAAATCTTCGTCTTGGTAGCCAAGACTTCGATCAGTTTCACAATATGAGGATGATTTAGCCTTCTCATGATGGAGATCTCCCGCTTGATGTTGGACATCAAGCTAGGGTTAGAGATCTTCTTCTTGTTGATAATCTTGATAGCGACACTTTTTCCTGTTTGAACATCTCGAGCATGGTACACCTTCGCGAAGGCTCCACATCCGAGAAGCTTTCCAACCTCATACTTGCCAAACAAGGCATTTTCCGATACACTTTCGATCTCCGGCATGCAATATCTTCCTGAAGATCGAACCAGCCTGCGTGCCGGTTCGATCGAACAAAACAAAACAAAACAATAACAACAACAGCAACAACACGCTAAAAGGAATTAGCAATGATGGGCTTAAAGAGAGGCAAATTTAGCGGTGGGTATTTAAGGGTTGATCTTGGACTTTTTTCTTCTTTTTTTTCCCTGGTATATGGAGGTGGCTTTTGAGAAGAGATTGGTACAGTGTCTTGTGATTACGCGTCGTTGAGAAATTTAAAGAGCTTAGAAATTTGGTCATCGTACACGTGCTGAGGTTCTATTGGCGGGAGGTTGGGGTGACTAATAGAAAAGTGACACGTGTAATGGGGGTGATTAATGAGAATTGACAAGAGAGAGTTTAATTTGGTGATTTGGTTTTGATTAATATTTATTGTGGAAAATTAATTTGGAATTTTTTTTTTTTTGAAATATCTGAAGAACTGGAAAATTAAGTGTAAACTTTTTCCCTTTTTTATTCGAGGAGGATAGATTTGGTTGCCTTGGAGGGAAGTGCCAAAAGATGTTTTTTCTTGTTTTTCCATGAGATGACTCGGCATTTAAATTTGAATTGCGACGGTTTTTTTTTTTTTTTTCCGGAGGATATTTAAATTAATGTTTTTATTTATTCTTTAATTTCCAAGAGAATAATTTCAAGTATTTAATTTTATAATCCAACATATACTTTGATTGAACCTTAATTAATTGCTATATATATATATATATATATATATATATATATATGAGAATTAATTGAATCGAACAGATCTACATGTAACGCATCAAACATTTTCTCGCGGTCGTAGTTCTTGTCTTCTTCTTCTTTTTTAACGATATAATTAAGGATTTTCTCAACTTAATTTTAATGCATCAAAACTAAATTATTTTTTTATTATATTTTAATTAAGTCATACACACTTGATTAATTCGGTGTATCACAAGACAACATTTTATTCTGAAAAGAAAATTAATAAATATTTAGAAATAAATGCTGCTAATTAGTTGAATTTAGTCACACACGTGGACCAAGAAAAGAACAATCAAGGATAAGTTGTATGCAACCAATCTAACTGATTTGGTAATGCGTTACAACTTCTTTTTTAAAATAATTTTTAAATTATTTTCTATCTAGAAAAAATATTTCTTAAGTGTTTTTGATAATTTTAATGTCTTAATATTAAAAAATATCAAAAATTATTTTAATGT
>Ga0325405_1003240_pt1 | contig 16753 bp, 14 predicted proteins | sample PopdelMetagenome_21_FD_205663 | JGI IMG/M metagenome (GOLD analysis project Ga0325405, IMG submission 205663) | Populus deltoides microbial communities from Bellville, Georgia, United States - Xylem-Control-R2 | ecosystem: Host-associated > Plants > Phyllosphere > Stem > Wood/Secondary xylem...
CACCGCTCAAGAAGATGTCGCTTTTGTTTGGATTTGGATACAGACCTGATAGATCTTGAAACTTTGTGAGCACAGTTCTGATCATACGGATTGAGTTTACATCCCCGTTGCTAAAAATCATCAAGTTTACATCTTGCATCTCCAGTGGAACTTGAATTCTTGTTTGGCACTCATCTTGCAGAATAACCCCAACAGGATTTCCATACATAGGACAAACAAATATAGGGACAATGGATCCCCTTGTCTCAGCCCTCTTCCCCCTTGAAAGTAACCTGCAAGCTCACCATTGACGTTGATAGAGAATTGACATGATGTAACACAAACCATGATCTAATCAATGACTGTTCTAGGGAATCCCAATTTTATTAACATAGCGTCAACAAATCCCACCGCACACCATTGACGTTGATAGAGAATTAGTTGAGATAGATGAAGATATAAATCAAATGAATGAGTGTGCATGTCAATTTTAAGTTTTAATTGTTTTAGGGATTGACTTTGAGAATATGCCATGTTGACTTTATAGTGTTATACCAATGCAAGCTTTTGAGCCTTCAACATTATATTTTTTTTATTATTGTGCATTCTTTCAATGATATGTATCTCTAGAACTTGCTTCATATCTTGTTGAGATTACATTCACATTACATGTGTACATGAAGATGATAAAGACATTAGAAATTTTAACCACTTGAACCAAAAAGCCAACCTGAAGCATATTATCCTTAGTGAGCCTCTTTTGAGCTTGTTTTCTTTGCTTTATCCATGTATAAACCTGAACTTTTTATATGTTTTCCTTTTCCCCTGGCCAAGGATTAGTAGAGCATATACTTGTGATATCTCATGGAATTATGGTTGGAAATTATATGAAAAGAAAGAATAAGTGATGCTTGATGAAAAGATGGGCAAAGTTGCCAAAGGTGAAAAACAAGAAAAAAAAACAAAAAAAACAAAAAAACAAAAGTATTCCTTTATGTTCTTAAGGTTTTATGTTGAAAGAGCTTGAAATCAAAAGAAGTTAAGAATTGGTGATTAAAGATGAAAAATTTATGTGCTTTAAGGGAATATCTTGTTGGAAATATCATTTTTCAGAATGCTCTACTTTCTTTGGTTTGACTTATTTCTTTTACTCTTTTACCTCACTTTAACCCTAGCCCCATTACAATCAGAAAATAAGACCTTTTGATTCATGCATTGCTTGTAATATGTGGTAATGAGATTTAAGAGCAAGCTTATGGTAGAACATATTTGTTGATTGAATTTGAGAGATTTAAACACATAAGCCCTAAACACGTGAGTGTTGGAGTGTATATTAATGAGAGACCTATTACTTTGGCATGGCATAGATTTCATTTAAATCATAACGATTAATTAAGTTTTGAGGTTTGCATGTAAATGAATTCATGAAAATTTATACTCTGTATCCTTCTTAATTGTATTCTTGTTTGTAATGCATATATTCTTGGACATTGATGGGAGATTAAGAGATTGATCATAGTTATTTTCAATTTGATTTTATCTATCCTTTCTCGAAGACGAGCAAGAGCTAGGTGTGGGGGTATTTGATGTAACCATATTATTCGATAGTTTCACCCACATTTAACTAGTGTTTTGCCTATGTTTTATATATAAAATGCCTTGATATTCTTTGTTTTATGTTTTGAAGGCACCTTTAGATGAAAGATGCAAAAAGGAGTAAATTAGAGGTAATTGGCAGATTTGACCCTCAGTTGATGTTTTGTGCAGAGTGTGAGTTCTAGAAGTCGAAATGAAGTGATTCCAGTGGCATTAGAAAGTTAACATCCATACCTTTCTAGAAATATAAGTCAAGAAAAATAAAAATACAAAGACCATGGAAATCACATCCTTCAAAGTCAAAACTCGCATGCTGCCAGTGTTGACATTTATCCATTCAAAATTCAATATCTGGAGCTGTAGATATCCAATTGATGCAAACTCAATTTTTTTGGATTTCTGACTTAAAGGCCTTCAAACACTCCAAATTTCAGCCAAAAACAATGTCATATGAGGGAGATATGAGTTTTCAAAGATGACAACTGAATTCTACCAGCAAACAGGTTTTGTGAAGAAACGAATCCAAATTACATCCCGAAGCATCAAAACCGACATCCAAGTTTTAATTTCAGCAATTTAACTCCTCAAGTAAATCAATCTAGAAGGTCAAGGAAGGCAGCCACCAACCTCAAATCACCAACCACAAACCAGCTGCCAGCCACCAGCCGCCTTCACACTACCACCATCTCTTGATGTTCACACTTGAACTTTGATTTTTCTTACTTACAATTTGTGTATAAATAGGCAGCTAAGTTTATGCTATGAAAAGAGCCAAGAGAGAGGGAGAGGGAATGTAGTAGAACAAAAGAAAGAGGGGTAGCAGCCATAAGAGAAGAAACACAAACTCTCCCCTCTACTACCCAGAAATCATGTGTTCTTTCATCTTTAAGAGTAGTTGTTCACTAGATATGCAAGGCTAAGCTCGTTTTCTTGGTTGTAAGGACGCAAACACCTTCAGATTTCAAGAACTGTAAGATTAATTCTTCCATTTATTTTTGGTTTGTATTATGAATGAGTATGTTTGTTTTCCTATACATATTTCCTATGATTGTTTATCTTAATTGCTAGAGCGGACTCTAAGTTATTATTGTGAACAATCTATTGCTAAGTTTGATATCAAAACCAGAGTTGTGGTATATAAACTTGTGAAGCAACTAAGCTTGATAATTGTAGTGGAACTACGTTATTAAACTTGGGGAGAACATTCGATCAAAGCAACACAAGCTGACAACTTGGTTGTTAAGATTAATGAATTTATCTCTTAAGGCTGCCATTTGATTAAATCATTAGTGCGGACACTGTGATTGTTTGTTGGTTAGGGTTAGTTATACGGTGGATCCGTTAATTAACCAACGTTAAGAAAAGATAAAAATTCAGAATATAAACTGGAGTTTCGTTTCAAGGATCGGTTGTGATTTCTGTAGGTGGATGTGTGCTTGCGACCAAGGTTTGTTTTCTTGATATATTTCAATTTCAACTGATTTTATTTGCTATTGTAATTTCTATCATAGTTTAGATATCATTGCACATCAAACCCCTCCAATTACATAACGTATAGCATAAAAATCTGAACTAAACCTTCCTCTTGGGATCGACCCCTTGCTTGCTCTATACTATCTTGTGTGTTTTAAGTTAGGGTAATTAATTTGTGCGATCGCGATATCGCAACATTGAGCGTGATCCAACTGTCGATTCAAGATTTATGGCCTTTATGAGTCATTACTCTAGTCTCTCCCACCAGACCTCCAGGTCACCGAGTATCGATTCCATTGCAACTCCAAGGAAAATAGCTTTCGTAAATACCTGTAAAAATTTGAGCGCAATCCAACAGTCGGTTCAAAAGTTATGGTCTTTTTGAGCCGTTACTCTTGTCTGTCCCAACAAGACCTCCCCGTCACCAAGTATCAATTCCATAGCAACTCCAAGTAAAGCAGCCTCCGTAAACTCCAGCAAAACTTTGAGCGCGATCCAATTGTGGCATTTTTTAGCTATTACTCTGGTCTTTCCTGACAAGACCTCCCAGTCACCAAGTATCGATTCCATAGCAAGTCCAAAGAAAACAACCTTCGTAAACTCCTGTAAAAATTCAAGCGCCATTCAACGATTGGATCAAAAGTTAAGGTTTTTTTTATCCGTTACTCTGGTCTGGCTCGACGAGACCTTCCTGTCACCGAGTATCGATTCCATAGGAACTCCAAGGAAAACAGCCTCCCTAAACGCCTATAAAAATTTGAGCGCCATCCTACTATTGGATTAAATGTTATGGTTTTTTAAGTCGTTACTCTAGTCTGGCCCGACAAGACCTCCCTGTCACTAAGTATCGATTCCATAGCAACTTCAAGTAAAACAGCCTCTATAAACTCCTCTGAAACTTTGAGCGCGATCCAACTGTCGGATAAAAAGTTTTGGGCTTTTTGAGCCGTTACTCTGGTCTCTCCTGACCAGACCTCCCTGTCACCGAGTATCGATTCCAAAGCAACTCCAAGGAAAACAACCTCTATAAATTCCTCTAAATATTTGAGTGCGATCCAACTGTCGGATAAAAATTTATGGCCTTTTTGAGCCGTTACTCTGGTCTCTCTCACCAGACCTCCGGTCCCCGAGTATCGATTCCATAGCAACTCCAAGGAAAACAGCCTCTGTAAACTGCTGCAAAAATTTGAGCGTGATCCACCGATGAGAAAAAAGTTATGGCCTTTTTGAGCCGTTACTCTAGTCTCTCCGACAAGACCTCCCTTCACCGAGTATCGATCCCATAGCAACTCCAAGGAAAACAGCCTCCATAAACTCCTCTAAAATATGAGCGCGATCCAACATTCGAATAAAAAGTTATGTCCTTTTTGAGCCATTACTCTAGTCTCTCCCGGCAAAACCTCCTTCTCACCGAGTATTGATTCCATAGCAACTTCAAGGAAAACAACCTCCTTAAACTCCTGTAAATGATTGAACACAATCCAACGGTCGAACAAAAGTTATAGCATTTTTTAGCCGTTACTCTAGTCTCTCCCGACCAGACCCCCCGGTCACCGAGTATCGATTTCATAGCAACTCCAAGAAAAACAGCCTCTGTAAACTCCTCTAAAAATTTGAGCGCGATCCAACTGTCGGAAAAAAAGTTATGGCTTTTTTTAGCCTTTCTCTAGTCTCTCCCGACCAGACCTTCTAGTCACCAAGTATCGATTCCATAGCAACTCCAAGGAAAACAGACTCTATAAACTCCTCTAAAAATTTGAGCACGATCCAATTGTCGGATTAAAAGTTATGATTTTTTTGAGCCGTTACTCTGGTCTCTCTCGACAAGACCTCCTCATCACCGAGTACCGATTCCATAGTAACTCCAAGGAAAATAGCCTCCGTAAACTCCTGTAAGAATTTGAGCGAGATTCAATGGTCGGATCAAAAGTTATTGTTTTTTTGAGCCGTTACGTGGTTTGGCCTAACGACACCTCCATGTCACCGAATATCGATTCCATAGCAACTACAATGAAAACAACCTCCGTAAACTCCTGTAAAATTTGAGTGTCATCCAACGGTTGGATCAAAAGTTATGGTTTTTTGAAGCCATTACTCTGGTGTGGCGCGATAAGACCTTCCCGTCACCGAGTATCAATTCCATAGGAACTCCAAGGAAAACAAACTATGGAAACTCCTGTAAAAATTTAAGCGTGATCCAACAGTCGGATAAAAAGTTATGGAATTTTTGAGTTGTTCCTCTGGTCTCTCCCAAGCAGACCTCCCGGTCACCAAGTATCGATTCCAGAGCAACTCCAAGAAAAACAGCCTTTTAAACTCCTCTAAAAATTTTAGCGTCATCCAACTATCAGATTAAAAGTTATAGTTTTTTAAAGTCGTTACTCTGGTCTGGCCCAACAAGACCTCCTTGTCACCGAGTATCGATTCCATAGCAACTCCAACGAAAATAGCTTTCGGAAGCACCTGTATAAATTTAAGCGCGATCCAACGGTGGGATCAAAAGTTACGGCCTTTTTGAGCTGTTATTCTGGTCTCTCCCGACAAAACCTCCCCTTCACCAAGTATCGATTCCATAGCAACTCCAAGTAAAGCGGCCTCTGTAAACTCCAGTAAAACTTTGAGCGCGATCCAACGGTCGGATAAAAAGTTGTGGCCATTTTTAGCCGTTACTATGGTCTGGCCCGACGTGACCTTCCGTCACTGAGTATCGATTCCATAGCAACTCCAACGAAAATAGCTTCCGGAAGCACCTGTAAAAATTTAAAGGCGATCCAACGGTGGGATCAAAAGTTATGGCCTTTTTTAGCCGTTATTCTGGTCTCTCCCGACAAGACCTCCCCGTCATCAAGTATCGATTCCATAGCAACTCCAAGTAAAGCGGCCTCCGTAAACTCCAGTAAAACTTTGTGCACGATTCAACGGTCGGATAAAAAGTTGTGGCCTTTTTTAGCCGTTACTCTAGTCTTTCCCGACCATACCTCCCGGTCACCAAGTATCGATTTCATAGCAATTACAAAGAAAACAACCTTCATAAGCTCCTGTCACTACCAGAAATTCGCTTAATACCAATGGAATTGTTGACGGAATAATTCTGGTGGTAATTTAGGGTCGCCATTACCGACAAACTTTACTACGTCGGTAATTTCATCGTTAAATACCGAAGAAATTACAGATAGAATGTTGAGAATTTTAAAAAAGAGGGTGGTTCGTTGACGTGGAGGTTATTGCTGGTATTTTTTTCTGACGGAATCATCGAGGGATTCAAAACATCAGCTCCGTACGGTGACGTGACCTATTCACTGATGGAAATACCGACTGAATCACCGAAGAATTCAAAATGTCAGCTCCGTATGGTGACGTGACCGATTCACCGATGAAAATACCAACAGAATCACCGACGGATTCAAAATGGCAGCACTGTGCGGTGACGTGCCCTTTTTGCCAACAGAGGAACCAACGGAATCACAGACGAAATAGTTCGTCGGTGAAGCCGTTAGCAAAAGTTAATATATCCCCTCTCACTCGACCCTATCCTCCCCTATTTCTCCTTCTTCTTCCTCATCTCAACTCTCCCCAACTGCAAACAACCAGCGCCCCCCAACAAAAATCTCCCTCTTCTCAACACAACAAGTCATATATCATGGTTTACCGATGTATTTTTATCAGTTTTTGTAATTCTATCTTTTAAAATTTTAACATTTAAATATCATGGTATTTATTGTTTTTTTAGTATATGTATTTTGTTAGTAGATGTACATGTTTTTAAATATCATATTTTATTGTTATTTTGTTAGTAGATGTCACAGTATATGAATGTATAATTTTATACTTGTTATGATTTGTTTTAGATTTTGTAAGATTGTATTTGTTTGTAAATTGTAGAAACTTTATTGAATCACCGAATTACATGTGTTATTTTGAAATAATTAATGGCTTGTTTAATGGGTCCGTTTTAATTTTTATCATCAATGGTATTGCGGAGTTGTAATTTCCATAAATTGATATATATATATATATATATATATATATATATATATATATATTAATTTGTATGGACATTGATAATTGATAATGAATATTTAATATTTATGAGAAGTTGTAATTGGTTTGTTGTTGGATAATCTCGAGGTAAACCAATATTTTTGCAAATTTATTTACTTAACATAATTAATTAATACATGTTGTCATCAGAATTTTATAGAGATTCGATAGAAGTCATGGATGATCGTTCATGGATGTATCGAGATTCACCCCAAGGATTGTGAAGGATTGATTATTGTAACGGGGTTCAGGGTTTTATTAATTTCGCAACATCTATTCCCAAAAATTTTACTGGAGGCGGTATTAGGTGTCTATGTAGGAAGTGTCAAAATAAAAAGTATATGCATCTAGATGTTGTAACGATGCATCTTCTACACAAAGGGTTTATGGAGAATTACCAGTGTTGGTATGCACACGGAGAAGTATTTGTTAGTAAGAGGAGAATGGAAGAAAGGGTGGTTGGGTCAACTTCTAGTGCTAGCAACGTGCATGAAGAGGCAAATGACAACACTAATCCTTACAGGAATATGGTTATGGATGCAATGAGAATGAATCAAGGTAATGTCAGTCAATGTCCAATTATAGAAGAAGAACCTAATGCAGATGCAACTAGGTTTTTTTTATTTGTTGAAAGATTCTGACGAACCATTACGGAATGGCTGCATAAACCACAGTAAATCATCGGTCGTAGCACAGGTGTTCACCATCAAGTTAGATCACAGGTTGAGTGAGGCCGAGTATGACAAGATTATTGAATGGGCGAGAAGCATTTTACCTAAAGGGAACAGGCTGAAAGAGAACTTTTATGCTGTGAAGTCCATGATGAAACCCCTCGGTTTAGGATACCAAAAAATTGACATGTGCCCTAACTTTTGCATGTTATACTACCTTGAAAATGCTGAGATGACCGAGTGCATGATATGTGGGCATTCCCGTTACAAACCCAGAACTGGTAAGGGAAAGACTCTAGTGGCATATAAAAAACTTAGATACTTCCCAATCACATGTAGACTGCAGAGGTTATTCATGTCACCAAGGACTGCTGAGCACATGACATGGCACTAATCACATGATGCGGTTGATGGAGTGATGGTGCATCCTTCTGACGGCGAAGCGTGGAAACACTTTAATAGTGTGCATCCTCACATTTCGGCTGAATCAAGGAACGTGCGTCTTGAGTTGTGTACGGACGAATTCAACCCATTCGGGTCATTTGCTGCTCCTTATTCTTGTTGGCCGGTCACACTGACGGTGTATAACTTGCCACCAGGAATGTGTATGAGGCTGGAGTTCATGTTTTTATCTATGACCATACCAAGTCCGAGCAGCCCGGTTCGGAATATAGATGTTTGTCTTCGACCGTTGATTGATGAGTTGGCGCAGTTGTGGTCCTCCGGAGCCTTTGACTTATGATATATTGAGGAAGCAAAATTTCCTTATGAGGGCTGCTTTGATGTGAACTATCAATGATTTTCCAGCTTATGTAATGCTTTCTGGTTGGAGCACGCATGGGAAACTAGCATGTCCATACTGCATGGAAAACAACAAGGCATTCATGCTAACAAACGGAAGTAAAGTTTCTTTTTTTGACTATCATCATCGTTTCTTGCCACATAATCATAGGTACAGAAAGAACTGAAAAGATTTCTTTGTTGGCAGAGTTGAAAAGGATGTTGCACCCTCGCGTCTTTCTGGTGAAGAATTGCATGATGTTGTATCAGAGTACGGTGACATTGTGTTTGGTCTCTAATCAGGTAAGCAGAAGTTCCCTGGTTTTGGTTTGACCCATAATTGAGTAAAGCGAAGTATCTTTTGGGAGCTTCCTTATTGGAAGACCAATCTTCTTCACCATAACCTTGACGTCATGCACATTGAAAAGAACGTGTTTGAGAACATTTTCAACACCATCATGGATGTGAAAGGGAAGACAAAGGACAACATCAAGGCTAGATTGGATGTAACGTTGTTCTGTAACCGTAAAAATATGGAGTTGGTTTGTGATGAGTCACGGATCGTAAAACCAAAAGCAAGCTTTATGTTAGAGAAAAACGCACAACTACTAGTCTACAAATGGCTTAAGAGTCTGTGTTTTCCAGATGGACATGCCTCGAATATAACAAGGCTGGTTAATATGGAGTAATGCAGATTGTATGGAATGAAGAGTCATGACTGCCATGTGTTTATTCAAACACTCATCCCATTAGCTTTTCATGATTTATTGCCAAAGGGGATATGTGATGCACTCACAGAGATCAGTCATTTCTTTAGAGATTTATGCTCCAGCAAGTTGAATGTTAATCACATTGAGAGGCTTGAAATGAATATCGTCGAGATACTCTATGCAAACTTGAGATGATATTCCCTCCATCATTTTTTGACTCAATGGAGCATCTCCTATACATCTACCGTTCGAGGAAAAAGTTGGAGGACCGGTCCAGTATAGATGGATGTACCCATTCGAACGGTTAGATATTACAGTTGCAATGTAATTCATATATAAAAGTATTTTCTTTGTTTTTCTTCATTGAAAATATTTGATTAATTCAATGCAGGTACTTGTTCAATCTCAAGAAAAAGGTTAAGAACAAGGCGCATGTTAAGGCTTCGATATGTGAGCCCTATATTGTTGAGGAGATCTCAACATTTATCTCGTACTATTTCGAACCTCATCTGAAAACGAGAATCAATTGCGTTCCACGGTATGATGATGGTGGTGAAGTGTCTTCCAGTGGGAACTTGTCAATATTCTCCAATCCTGGACGACCCACACCTAAAAATGCTGTAAGAGGAAGGCATTTGTCAGAAATAGAGTTCAAACAAGCATACAATTATGTTCTATTTAACTGTGATGAGCTGAGACTTTTTATTCAGTAAGTGTATATATGTGTAATACTAATTAAAATTTGTCAATAATATACTGTTAATTATATAATGTAATATAATACACTCATTGCCACTTGTAGGGAACATCGACAATATTTGCTGTCCAATAACTCACAGCTGACCAAATCCCAGATATTTCAATTACAAGATGAACAATTTGCCACATGGTTTAGAACACATGTAAGCACTATCATAAAATAATTCTTGTAATATAATACACTCATTCTCACTTGCAAAATTATTGTATGCATGTCATTACGTGATTATTGTTTACTGTTCATTGATGTACATTATATACAAAGTTTATCAAATGAGAAGGGGTGCTGCTAAGTCATGTCTTCACTAAGCCTGACCCCTAAAAGAAAAGTTAAGTGCTATAACGGGTATTTTGCCAATGGATATGTTTTTCATACTGGAGAATATGGGCATGGTAGAAAGACATACAATATCGGTGTTTGTGTTAAGGGATCGACTAGTAGTGAGTTAGAAGTTGACTGCTATGGTAAATTATAAGAGGTCGTCGAACTGTAATATCATGGCGAGCAGAATAGAGTGTTTTTATTCAAATGCTCTTGGTATGACACGATTGACAGAGGAATCAGAGTTGATCTGCACTTCGGTCTAGTCAAAATCAACTCAAAAGCTAGACTCTGCAACATAAACTATGTCTTTGTTTTCGCAAAACAATGTCAACAAGTTTATTACACATACACTCCTTCTTTTAGAAAGGATCGATCAATAGTGGATTGGTTGTCCGTTTTAAAAACAAAACCCAGAGGTCGTGTCGAGCTTGTTCAGGATGAGAACGAAGACACAAGTGCGCGAGATAAAGTCTTTCAAGTTAGTGAGTTGGTTGAACCATATCAAGTTGCTCATTCGATTGACTTAGAAGAAAATTCAAATTTTCGTGTTTTCGATGATAGTCTTGTTGATGTTGACACAGAGGAGTTGAATGTTGTTTTGAGCTCTACCGGACAAGCAAATGTCGATGAAGATGATGACCATATTGAAATGAAGATTGCAATGAAGGTGATGACTATTCAATTGATGACGAAGAAGAAGAAAATTCTGACTAACTATCAGAATGAAGCCCTGTGTAAAACCCTTTTTTCCATGTAATATAGATTATGGATGATATATTTTGTAACACGAAATATGTATTGTTTAATCACTGTTGTTATTGTTTTGTGCAATGGACATTTTATCATTTAAGTGTTTGCAGGAAGGTTAATAGGAAAATAATTACTTGAAATGCCACAATTACTGACGCTCATACCGACAGATAAAATTTCGTCGGCATTTCACAGAGAGTTCGAAAATAATTACTTGAAAATGCCAAATCACCGACACCTATACTGACGAATAAAAGTTCGTCGGCATTTCACAGAGAGTTCGAAAATAATTACTTGAAATGCCACAGTCACCGACGACGTTACCGACTGAATAAAGTCCGTCAGTAACGTGTCGGCGGGTAATATTACCGATGGAATCGCCGACAGACTGTGCGAATTCCAAAGGGCGGTGCATTAAATGCACCTCTGGCCGCGTGAGGTTCCTGACGGACAGCGAAAAATATGGAGGGTAATTAAAAATGTTGGTGCGAAATTCAAAATTTATCGACGGATTTTCGAAACGTCACCGACGGAATATATTAAAATAATATTTTTTTATATATGTCGGTGAATCTGTAGGTAAAATTGCCCTAAAAATCCCAGCGACCGCCTCTTCAGTTCATTTTTTCATCTCTTCCGTTCTTCACCTTCAATTTCGATTTTTTTTCCTCTCATTTCTTCAAGGCTTTTACCTACAATCTCTAGCAAGTGTTCTTGTGAATCTTCATCAGATTAAAAGGTATGTGTTTCCTCTATTTCATTTTACTTTAAGGGTTTTTTTTGTTTTAGCTATTTTTTGTTTTTTATGTTTTTTGTTTTGGTGTATTTTTATAATGTAGATAAAGTCTTGAAATCAACACATTATTAAGGTAAGCATGTTTCATTCCTAAAGTCTATATTTTTTTTTTTAATTTGTTGAATATTTTTATTGGTGTATTGGCATAATTATTAAATAATTTGTTGAATTGTAATTGTTAATATTGAATTTACCTTAGAATTAGTAATTGAATATGTTGGAATAATTAGTAATTTTACTACATTATTGCATGATTTGTGTTTAGTTATTTGCATTAATTTTAATTGTTAGTCTAGAGTTTTTTTTTGAAATTATTGAATATTTTTTATTGTTTGTATTTATATAATGATTGAATAATTTGTTGAATTGTAATTGTTAATGTTGAATTTACCTTAGAATAAGTAATTAAACAACTCCAACGAAAACAGCTTCGGGAAACACCTGTAAAAATTTGAGCGTGATCCAACGATGAGATCAAAAGTAACGGTTGTTTTGAACCGTTACTCTGGTCTCTCCCAACCATACCTCCCCGTCACCAAGTATCGATTCCATAGCAACTCCAAGTAAAGCAGCCTCCGTAAACTTCAGTAAAATTTGAGCGCGATCCAACGGTCGGTTCAAAAGTTATGGCCTTTTTGATTTTTACTCTGGTCTTTCCTGACAAGACCTCCCCATCACCAAGTATTGATTCCATAACAACTTCAAGTAAAGCAGCCTCTATAAACTCCAGTAAAACTTTGAGCGCGATCCAACTGTCGGATAAAAAGTTGTCGCCTTTTTTAGCCGTTACTCTGGTCTTTCCCGACTAGATCTCCCGGTCACCGATTATTGATTCCATAGCAACTCCAAAGAAAACGACCTCTGTAAACTCTAGTAAAACTTCGAGCGTCATCCAACGATCGGATCAAAAGTTAAGGTTTTTTTAATCCGTTACTCTGGTCTGGCTCAACGAGACCTTCCCGTCATTGAGTATCGATTCCGTAGGAACTCCAAGGAAAACAGCCTCCCTAAATTCCTCTAAATATTTGAGCGCCATCCAACTATCGGATTAAAAGTTATGGTATTTTTAAGTCGTTACTTTGGTCTGGCCCGACTAGACCTCCCTGTCACTGAGTATCGATTCTATAGCAACTCCAAAGAAAACAGCTTCGGAAAACACTTGTAAAACTTTGAGCACGATCCAACAGTGGGATAAAAAGTTAAGGCCTTTTGAGCCGTTACTCTAGTCTCTCCCAACCAGACCTCCCTGTCACCGAATTTCGATTCCATAGCAACTCCAAGGAAAACAGAATCCATAAACTCCTGCAAAAATTCGAGAGTCATCCAACGATCGGATCAAAAGTTATGGTTTTTTTTAGCTGTTACTCTGGACTGGCTCGACGAGACCTTCCCGTCACCGAGTATCTATTCCATAAGAACTTCAAAGAAAATGACCACCTTAAACTCCTCTAAAAATTTTAGCGCCATCCAACTGTCGGTTCAAAAGTTATGGCCTTTTTGAGCCATTACTCTAGTCTTTCCTGACCAGACCTCCTGGTCACCAAGTATCGATTCCATAGCAACTGCAAAGAAAACAACCTCCGTAAAAATTTGAGCGCCATCCAACGATCGGATCAAAGTTAAGGTTTTTTTTCTGTTACTCTTGTCTGGCTCGACGAGACCTTCCCGTCACCGAGTATCAATTCCATAGGAACTCCAAGGAAAACAGCCTCCCTAAACTCCTCTAAAAATTTGAGCACCATCCAACTATCAGATTAAAAGTTATGGTTTTTTTAAGTCGTTACTATGGTCTGGCCCGACGAGACCTTCCCGTCATCGAGTATCAATTCCATTGCAACTCCAAAGAAAACAGCCTCCGTAAAATCCTATAAATATTTGAGCGCAATCCAACTGTCGGTTCAAAAGTTATGGCCTTTTGGAGCCGTTACTCAGGTCTTTCCCGACTAGACCTCCTGGTCACCGAGTATCGATTCCAAAGCAACTCCAAGGAAAACAACCTCTTTAAACTCCTTTAAAAATTTTAGCGCGATTCACCGATCAGAAAAAAAAAAAAGTCATGGCCCTTTTGAGCCGTTACTCTAGTCTCTCCTGACCAGACCTCCCTATCACCGAGTATCGATTCCATAGCAACACTAAGGAAAGTAGCCTCTGTAAACTCCTATAAAAATTTGAGCACGACCAACGGTTGGATAAAAAGTTGTGGCCTTTTTGAGGCGTTACTCAGGTCTTTCCCGACCAGACCTCCAGGTCACTGAGTATCGATTCCATAGCAACTCCAACGAAAACAGCCTCAGTAAACTCCTCTAAAAATTTAAGCGCGATCTATCTGTCAGATCAAAAGTTATGGCCGTTTTGTGCCGTTACTCTAGTCTCTCCTGACCAGACCGCCCGGTCACCAAGTATCGATTCCATAGCAACTATAAGGAAAATAGCCTCTGTAAAGTCCTGTAAATAATTGAACACGATCCAATAGTCGAACAAAAGTTATGGCATTTTTTTATCGTTACTCTAGTCTCTCTCGACCAGACCTCTGGGTCACCGAGTATCAATTTCGTAGCAACTCCAAGGAAAACAACCTCTGTGAACTCCTCTAAAACTTTGAGCGCGATCCAATTGTCAGATAAAAAATTATGGCCTTTTTGAGCCATTACTCTGGTCTCTTCTCACCAAACCTCATGGTCACCGAGTATTGATTCCATAGCAACTCTAAGGAAAACAACCTCTGTAAACCGCTCTAAAAAATTTGAGCGTGATCCAACTGTCGGATCAAAAGTCAAGTCCTTTTTGAGCCGTTACTCTAGTCTCTCCGACAATACCTCCTTATCACCGAGTATCGATTCCATAGCAACTTCAAGTAAAACAGCCTCTATAAACTCCTCTAAAAATTTGAGCCCGGTCCAACTGTCAGATAAAAAGTTATGGCCTTTTTGAGCCATTACCCTGGTCTCTCCCGAACAGACCTCCCGGTCATGGAGTATCGATTCCATAGCAACTCCAAGGAAAATAGCCTCTATAAACTCCTCTAAAAATTTGAGCATGATCAAATTGTCAAAATAAAAGTTATGGCCTTTTTGAGTTGTTACTCTGGTCTCTCCCGACTAGACCTCCCTGTCACTGAGTATCGATTCCATAGCAACTCCAAGAAAAACAGTTGAGCCGGTACTCTGGTCTCTGTAAACTCCTCTAAAAATTTAAGCGTGATCCAATGGTCGGATCAAATGTTGTGGAACTGTTGAGCCGGTACTCTGGTCTTGTCAGTGGTGTGGCTCAACCGAACGTCATCGGCATGGTGTAGCGATTCCGTGCTACTCCAAGGAAAACAACCTACGGAAACTCCTCTAAAACTTTGAGTTTGATCCAACGGTTTGATCAAAAGTTATGGAACTGTTGAGCCGGTACTCTGGTCTTGTCAGTGGTATGGCCAGACTGGATGTCGTCGGCGTGGAGTAGCGATTCTATGCTACTAGAATGAAAACATCCGACGGAAACTCCTATAAAAATTTAAGTGCGATCCAACGGTCGGATTAAAAGTTATAGACCTTTTGAGCCGGTATTCTGGTTGTGTCGGTGGTACAACCTGATCAGATATCATCGGCGAGGAATAGTGATTCCATGCTACTCCAAGAAAACAGCCTACAGAAACTCCTTTTAAAATTCAAGCGCGATGCAACGATCCGATCAAAAGTTATGGATCTTTTAAGTCGATCCTCTGGTCACGTCAGTGGTACAACCCGATCAGACGTCGTCAGCATGGAGTAGCGATTCCATGCAACGACAAGAAAAATAGACTACAAAAACTCTTCTAAAACTTTGAGTTTGATCCAACGGTTGGATCAAAAGTTATGGAACTGTTGAGCCGGTACTCTGGTCTTGTAGGTGGTATGGCCCGAACGGACATCGACGGCATGGAGTAGCGATTCCATGCTTCTACAAGGAAAACATCCGACGGAAACTCCTATAAAAATTTGAGCGCGATCCAACGGTTGGATCAAAAGCTATGGACCTTTTAAGCCGATACTCTAGTCGTGTCGGTGGAAAGGCTAACCGGATGTTGTAGATGTGTAGTACCGATTCCATGGTACTCTAAGGAGAGTAGTAAATAAAAACTCCTCTAAATATTTGAGAGCGATCCAACGGTCGGATCAAGAGTTATGGAATAATTGAGCTGGTACTCTAGTCGTGTCGGTGGTAAGGCACGAAGGACGTTGTAGGCGTGGAGTACCAATTCCATGGTACTCTATGGAAAACAGCCTACAGAAACTATTCTATAAATTTGAGCGTGATCCAACGGTCGCATCAAAAGTTATGGAATTGTTGAGCCGGTACTCTGGTCGTGTCGGTGGTATGGCCCGACTGGAAGTCGTCGGCATGGAGTAAAGATTCCATGCTAGTCCAATGAAAACAGACTAAGAAAACTCCATAAAAAATATGAGCGCGATCCAACGGTCAGATAATAAGTTATGGACCTTTTAAGCCGGTACTCTGGTAGTGTCGGTGGTACACCTCAACGGACGTCGTCGGCATGGAGTAGCAATCCCATGCTACTCCAAGGAAAACAGCCTACGGAAACAACTTTAAAAATTTGAGTGCAATCCAACGGTTGGATAAAAAATGATGGACCTTTTCAACCGGTACTGTGGTCCTGTCGGTGGTAAGGGCCGACCGGATGTTGTCAGCATGGAGTAGAGATTCCATGCTACTCCAAGGGAAATAGACTATGGAAACTCCTCTAAAACTTTGAGCGAGATCCAACGGTGGGATCAAAAGTTATGGAACTATTAAGCCAGTACTCTGGTCTTGTCGGTGGTATGGCCCGACCGGACGTCGTCGGCGTGGAGTAGCGATTCCATGCTTCTCCAAGGAAAAAGGTCTA
>Ga0325405_1003242_pt1 | contig 16748 bp, 10 predicted proteins | sample PopdelMetagenome_21_FD_205663 | JGI IMG/M metagenome (GOLD analysis project Ga0325405, IMG submission 205663) | Populus deltoides microbial communities from Bellville, Georgia, United States - Xylem-Control-R2 | ecosystem: Host-associated > Plants > Phyllosphere > Stem > Wood/Secondary xylem...
TTGGCAACTATACTATTATTATAAGAGAAGACAAAAAAACCTTTGTGCCCTTATTGAATATGGAAAAGACATGTGTGTTCTTATGAAAAAAACCACAGTACCTACCCTCCCTTGCCTTTTGTTTAGTGTAAATAAGAGAAAATTTTAATTTTCATTGTTAATTTCTACAATAAAAATCCTATATGTTTTAGTATTTTCTATAATAAACCAGGTCAACATTTGATTATTATAGTTGAGACATGTTTGATTTGTACCTCTAATTAAACATATCATATTTTATTTTTTATCTTTAGATATTAACCAAATGATATCTAAAATTAATCATGAATTTTAAGATTTTGTTTGTTTTGTATGGTACAGTGTGATACAGTTTATATTTTACCTTAATTATAAATTTGAAAGTGTTTGATAAATTAATATATACCATGATTTTGTATGACTCTTATTGAAAATTCGCTTAAAACATTAGATAATAAAAGTTACAATTTATATTTTTTTAAATGTGCCTTTTAAACTGTAACCACAAAAGTTATTACTATATCAAACACATATTTAAGGCCATATTAGGTATTTGTTTTTTTAAGGATAATAAAACTTTATTTTTTATATTGGAATAATTTTTTTTTTTATAAAATCATGTTGAAACCATTTATATGATTACATAATGAATTGATGTATTTTAAAAATACTTTTATGTTTTTACACTTGATTGTTGTTGATGATGTGGTCATGTGTGATTAATGCTTGTCTACAAATGATTAACTAGATTTATTGAAATCATTTATTCTAGAAAAAAAATTAATATTATTTATTCAATTAAGTCCTGTTGAAAAAAAAGTATATGGTTAACGGTTACTGAAATTCTAAAGTGTTGAATATTGACTGTAAAATCTTTACCTATAGATAATAGTTAGGTTATGATTATTGATCTTTCATCTGCATATCATTACGGTCATACTAGGACGTAAACCATAGATAATGACTGTCATCCCTCACAGGGAGGATCATGTTGTAAAATCAAACTAGTCCAGGGATGAAATCTTGGGTTGTTTTTAGTTTATGGGGCGATTTGACCTGGGACTAAAGTTCAAGGGATATGATTACAATTTGGCCTTGCCATTAACCGATCATTCCTTGAATCTCTGTCTGTCCCTGTTTTTGGGTTGGCGAAGGTTGTAATAGCTCATCATTTTCGTTACCTGTTCAAAACATCATCAGCAACCAATCTCTCTTCCAATTATTGTTGTCTATCAAAACAAACAAAGAATCAATCAATCAAAAAATGGAGTCTGGAAAAAATGCAGCATTCTCATCTGCAAAAGCTCTACCAGGAGAAGACACACCTCTCATACCCAATTCCCCGACTCTATCCTCTCAATCCAAGACTTTTGCAAATGTATTCATTGCTATTGTTGGTGCTGGTGTTCTTGGTCTCCCTTATGCTTTTAAACGCACAGGTTGGATAATGAGTCTTATGATGCTTTTCTCTGTTGCTGGTTTAACTCATTATTGTATGATGTTGTTAATCCATACACGTAGAAAGCTTCAATCTTTATCCGGTGAATTCGCAAAGATTAACTCCTTTGGTGATCTGGGTTTCACCGTTTGTGGTTCTATTGGGAGGTTTGTTGTTGATGTTTTGATTGTTTTGTCTCAAGCTGGATTTTGTATTGGTTATTTGATATTTATTGGTAATACCATGGCTAATCTGTTCAATGCATCATCACCTGATAGCTTGACTTCTCAAGTTATTGCCTTCTCAATGTCCGCTAAGAGCTGGTATATATGGGGCTGTTTTCCTTTTCAATTGGGATTAAGTTCTGTTGCAACGTTGACCCATTTGGCTCCGTTGAGCATTTTTGCTGACGTTGTTGATCTTGCTGCCATGGGAGTGGTGATTGCTAAGGATGTTTTTTTAATGATAGAGAATAGGCCTGAAGTTAGAGCCTTTGGAGGTTTGTCTGTGTTTTTCTACGGGATGGGCGTGGCTGTATATGCATTTGAAGGGGTCGGTATGGTTTTGCCAATAGAATCTGAAATGAAAGAGAGGGAAACGTTTGGGAAAATCTTAGGTTTGAGCATGGGGCTTATTTCAGTGATATATGGAGCTTTTGGTGTGCTGGGTTACTTTGCTTTTGGAAATGATACTCAGGATATTATCACTGCTAATTTAGGGCCTGGGCTCATTAGCCTTCTGGTTCAATTGGGTCTTTGTATCAATCTGTTTTTCACATTTCCCCTGATGATGAACCCTGTTTATGAGATAGTGGAGAGAAGGTTCTGGGGTGGCAGGTATTGCCTGTGGCTTAGATGGCTGTCGGTTATGCTGGTTACTCTGGTGGCTTTAACGGTGCCAAATTTCGCCGATTTCTTGTCCTTGGTGGGGAGCAGTGTATGTTGTGGATTGGGATTTGTTTTGCCAGCTTTGTTTCACTTGCTTGTGTTCAAGGAAGAGATGAACTGGAAAGGATGGACAATTGATGTGGGGATTGTGTCCTTGGGCGTTGTTCTTGCGGTTTCAGGGACTTGGTATGCTCTCATGGAGATCTTCGCTATCAAATCATAGGTATGTTGTCCTCAGAACATGGAAGATGTGAATCATAGCAGTCAGCTTGTGTTCTTATCCCTACACAGTGGTTTATTTTCACTTCACTGTGAAGCTACCTCATCAATCTTAAGATGGAAAGACGATGTCTGATTGAGAGAAAGTTCAGCACCATGAAACTCCATCATGGATTACAACCATGTGCGCTGCATTATTGCTGTATATGATATTCCAAAATGGATTATAACCTTGTGTGCCTCATCATTGTTTCATTTTTGGTGTTATTTGAAAATGAACTTGTTTTACATTTGTCTTGAGAAATTTAATATATGCCAAGACAGACTCTGCCGAGCTAAATCGTTGCTGCTGAACAAGTTAGCATTGCTTCATAGCACTCGGCTCATACAAAATGAATGTTCAGCGAATCTAGAGTTTGACTAGCATATTAGGTTTGGAAATCTTATAGACAGCCCTCATTTGGAGTTCCTCTTGTTCAGCAAATGTGTTCGACACTAGTTCGAATGTGTTTGTAAAATAGAGATCCTCAAGCAAGTGCAAAGCTGCACTCTTCTGATCCCCGAAACACGTAAAAAAGCTCTGCAGAGATTTTGATCCATGCAATAAGCCAGTAACTTCCTTTTCGTCAGTCATTTTCCATGTCAATGGGGACGGAAAATATCCGTCAACAAATTCCAACGAAAAATTTTCTGTCGCTAATTAACAATAAAATTTCCGACATAGTAAAAATATTTAAAAAACCAAGAAATATTAGTCATTGATGCAGTCAGTAAAATAACACATCTATTTCATCAGTAAACAATAGCCTCATTTCCTCTTTGCTTCTTCCTTTTCTTCCTCTTTTTCTTTCATTGTAAAAAATAACCCCTCTATTTTTCCACAAACCTAGGAACCATCCTTATAAATTTGGCCACCCTAGCACTCCATAGTATCGATATCACTATCTTGATTGATATTTTTGTGTAGTATTTGTAGTTTACTTGTATATTTATATGTGTTTTAACATTTTCATAGACAATTTTGTTATATTCAAGTATGATTTGTATGTTAGGGTTTATTTGAGATTTGCTAAAAAATATATTTTTTTGTAATTTAATGAAATTGAGTTTAATTTTGTAACTTAGGTGTGTTATACTAGAAGAAAAGATGAGTTATTTAATGGGTACAAATGATAATTGGTTATTAGATTGTAGATTCATTTTTAATTACCAAAGTTGAATTTTGAATTGATGGTACATTATTAAAATATAGGTTTCCTAAGTACTGAATGATCGTTCTTGGATGTATTGAAATTCACCCCAAGGATTGTATAGAAAAGATTATTGTAAAGGGGTTAAGAGTTTTATTAATTTTACACTTTTAAATTTGAAAAATATAAGTGGAGCCACAATTAGATGTCCATATATGAAGTGTAAAAATAAAAAGTTTCACTAATTAGATGTCATGATGCATCATCTAAAAAAAGATTTGTAGAGAAATACTTATGTTTGTTTGCACATAGAAAACCTTATGTTCTTTACAAGACTATGTTAGAAAGGATTGTTGGCTCAACATCTCCTTCTAGAAACATTTATGAAATTGTAGATGATAATAATAATTGTTATAAGAGTATGATGATAAATTTAATGAGAATGAATTATAGTTATTCAAGTGAAAGTTTATGTGTATATGAAGAACCAAATATAGATGTAGTTAGGTTTTTTTGATTTTTTAAAAGATTCTGATGAACTATTATGGGATGAGTGCATTAACCATAGTAAATTATCACTATTATAAGAGTGTTTACCATCAAGTCAAAATATAGATTAATTGAGGCTGATTATGATAACATCATCGAATGAGAAAGCATTTTACTTGAAGGGAATAGGATGAAAGATAACTTTTATACTAAAAAATCCATGATGAAACCCCTTGGCCTAGAATATAAAAAAATTAATATAAGCCCAAACTTTTGTATGTTGTACAATGGTGAAAACACAAATTTATCCAATTGCAAAACTTGTGGACATGCTCGGTATAAACCCAATATTGATAGAGAAAGAACACTTGTCGCATATAAAAAACTAAAATACTTACCACTCATAGGCTATAAATGTTATTTATGTCTCCAAAGATGGCCGGACATATGACATGACATGACATCATTTATATGATACGGTGGATGAAGTCATGGACCCTTTCGATGTTGAAGCTTGAAAGCAGTTTAATATGGTGCATCTTTAGTTTTCAATGGAACCACGTAATGTATGTTTTGATTTATGTACTGATGAGTTCAATTCATTTGGGTCATTTGCTGCACCATATTCTTGTTGACTTATTATACCAACAATTTACATCTTGCCCTCAAGGATGTGTATGAGGTTGAAATTCATTTTCTTATCTACAATCATAATCGATCCTTATAGTCTCGGTAATAATATAGATATTTATCTTCAACCATTGATTGATAAGTTGAACCAATTATTGTCATTCGAGGTTTTGACGTATGATGTCTTAAGAAAATAAAATTTTCAAATGAAGACAACTTTGATATGGACTATAAATGATTTTCCTGGCATGAAATGGTTTCAGGATGGAGCACACATGAAAAATTAGAGTGTTCTTACTATATAAATAACAATAAGGTCTTCATCTTAACGAATGATAGTAAAGTTTTTTATTTATTTATTGCCATTGGAGGTTCTTGCCAAGTCATCATCAATACAAAAATAACATAAAGAACTTCTTGAAAGGTAAAACTAAAAGGGATGATAAGCCACCAATAATGTCTAGTGAAGAATTATATGATGTAATGTCACAATATAAAGACATTGTATTTGCAGTTTCTTGTCTTCGAAAGGTTTAAAAGTTTGTGATTTTACGATGGATATATTTTGAATATAGCTAGATTGATGAATTTAAAGGAATATAAAAAGTCATGATTGCCATGTATCTATGTAGACACCCATCCCAATTACATATAGGGATTTATTATAAAAAAGGATTGAGATGCTCTCATAGAGATTAATCACTTTTTTAAAGATGTTTGTTTGAACAAGTTGCATTCTCAACACATGGAGACGGTTGAAAGGAATATCATTAAGAAGATTTGCAAACTTGAGATGTTCTTCACTCCCTTCTTCTCTTACTCAACAAAGCATTTGCATATACACTTAGCTTATGAAGCAAAAGTTGGAGGGTCTGTGCAATATAAATGGATGTATCCATTTGAGAGGTTAGAGATTACTAGCATTTATCTTTTTGTAAACATTCCTTTCAGTTATTCATCTATAATTACTTGCATGTAAGTACTTGTTCACCCTTAAGAAAAAATTTAAAAATAAGACACGTGTTAAGGCTTCAATATATAAGGTTTATATTATTAAAGATATTTCAATATCTCATATTATTTTGAGCCTAGTATGAGAACAAGAATCAATTGTATTTTAAGACATAATAATGGTGGTGAAGTGCCTTCGAGTGAGAATTTGTCAATATTTTCCTATCCTAGACAACCATTTTTGAAGAATACAGTATCGAGAAGATGTTTGACAAACATCAAATTTAGATAAGCATATAATTATGTGTTATTTAACTATGATGAATTGATACTTTTTATTTAATAAGTCAGTTTTACAATTTAAGAGACTAAAATAATTTTTTCTTGTATTATCAAATAGGCTAAAATCTTTGTTAATTACTTATGAGCAAAATTGTCAATTTATGTTATCCCAAAGTCCATATTTTATTGATGCTTAAGTTTTTTAATTACAAGATAAATAGTTTGCTATGTGGTTTAAAATACAAGTATGTAATAATTTATAAATCTAAAAAGAATACATTTACTTAATTTTTTTCATCGACCATTAATGATTGCTATTTTTAACTAGGGAACAACATGATGGTTTGAAATTGCTATCATCGAGTTTTGAAAGAAAGATCCAATGTTTTAATGAGTATTTCATCAATTAATATGTTTTTTTTTATATATCAAAGAGTATGGAGAGGGTGGAAATACCTATAATAGTGGGGTTAGTGTTAAGGGATCAACTTTTAATGAGTTTGAAGTTGATTATTATAGCAAGTTAGAAGAGGTGATTGAATTGCAATATCATATGACATAAAATAATTTTTTATTATTGAAATGCTATTAGTATAATACTGATATAAGAATTAAAGTATATAATCACCATGGTCTAGTTGAAACTAATAAAATAGGTAGACCTGACAACATCAACAATGCTTTTGTATTTGCCAAACAATGCCAACAAGTATATTACACATACACTCGTTCATTTAGAAATGATCATAATAGAATTGATTAGTTATCTATTATAAAAACCAAACCCAGAAGTCATGTCCAATTTGTTAAAGAACGTAACAATGAAGTAAATGAGGGAGAAAATATATTTCAACTTGATGAGTTACTCAATCCATATCGAGTTGCTCCATCTATCTGGTTAGAAGAAAATTTAAATTTTCATATTGCTAAGAATACTTATATTCATATCGATATTAATGAGTTAAATGATATATTGAATACTAGTGGACATATAGAAGTTGATGAAACTGAAGAGATCAACCGACTCCAGTTTAACAAAAAAGATGATGATGATAAAAATGAAGATGAGGAAGATTCAAACTAAAAAGGATTTTAATTGATTTTATATGTAAAATATCTTTGTGTAATTAACATATATTTTTTTTTATATAAAGCATTATAGTTGATTGAGTAGTTTGAAGTTTCATCTCTAATGAAGATGAATTTTGTTTTGGATTGGGCTCGATTTTCTTGGAGCTTACTAAGAAACTAAAAAAATTTCCTCATTTGATGGTACAAACACATTTGAAAGGGTTGAGTTTCATCTAGTATTGACTTAAGATGACAAACACTTCTTTAAAGTTTAAGAAATACTATTTAAAAGTCATGTTACTAGCATGTCATCAATGTATCCTTCTATAATCCTTCCCAACTAATTTTTGAATATTCAATTAATTATCCGTTGATATGTTGCCCTTGCATGACTTTATAACAACAAATGCTGAATTCAATAATAAAGGCTGTTTTCTCCTCATCCTCAAGATGCATGAGGATTTGATGATACCTTGAGTAAACATCTAGGCAGCTCAAAAATTCAAATCCTTCCATAACATCTACCAAGTGATTGATCTTTGGAAGTGATAACTATCTTTTGGGTAGACTTTGTTTAAGTTAGTGAGGTCAATACACATCCTCCATTTTCCATTACTTTTTTTCTTACCATGACCATGTTTGTTAACCAAGTTGGGTATAACACTTCCCTGATAAAGCCAGCGCCTAAAAGTTTGTCTACTTCTTAAGTTATAGTCTTCTGTCCATCTCCCCTAAAGCTCCTCTTTTTCTATCAAATCGAATGTGTAGCTTGATTTACCCTTAACTGGTGGGTGGCTATTTTTGGATTGATGCTTGACATTTTCGATGCATTTGTTGTGAAATTTTGCTTCTGGACTTGTAGGAGCTCTATTAATGATTGCTATTGTGTTAACGTTAAGGTGGATACCACTTTAGTGGTTGTTTTCTCTTCTCATCCCAAACAAACATTTTTCAGTGTTTCAACAATCTTAATTTTGATTTATAGTCTTTTTTTTTGAAGACCCTTTTTGGCCTAATATCAATATTTTCTTACCTTTCAAGCAAGTAGAGGCACATTGTTTTGAGATCGTTTGATCTTCCCAGGCTGTGGCTACACTCCCTTCTGAGTTCGAAGCTTCAAAGTTAAATACCGAGTATTGATGATGACATTGATTTGATGTAAAAAGGGTATTCCTAGAATGACATTGTAAGCTAATGCCATATCAATCACCATGAAACTTTGTCAGAGTGAATCACACTTTGGAGGGGTACCCAATATAATAGGCAATTCTAAGACACCTTTCACTAGCACACCCGAACCCTCAATATCAATAAGAGGAGTTTTTATCGGTGTTAGTTTTGAAAAGGGGATTCCTATTTGAACCATAACTTCTGCAAAGAGAATGTTAACTGTGCCGTCGTCGTCTATCAATACTTGATGTACCCTATGATTATAGATAATAGTGAAAATGATGAGAGCATCTTTATGTGGAAAAACCACTTCTTCTTCATCTATAGGAGTGAAGATTATTGGCTCGTGCCATTGAACCAATGATCTAGCAGTGGTACAGACTTTCTTCCTATATTTACTCTTTCTGTTATTTGAATATCCTCCAGCAAAGGTTCCTCCTAAAATCATATTGATTTTAGGTAGGGCCATAGCAGATTGGCTAAGGTCCTCTCTGCTTTGCTCAAGACGAAAGTCCTTTTTAGAAACTTGCGAAGGTAACTTTTAGCTATAAGCTTTTCAATTTTTTTTAAAGACATAACAGTCTTCTGTATCATGTCCTTTATCTTTATAAAATAGACAATACTTTTTAGATGTGCGTGTGTTGGGGGGAGACTTATGGGTGAAGGATACCTAATAATTTTTTTTTGCCTTGGATGGCCGCTAGGACTTCAGTATGAGAGGTGTTTAAAGGACAAACACATATTTCATGATAATTTAAATGTTTCTTGGTTGGTTTCTTTTGTTCTCTCTTGGAACTTTTATCTCTTTTAGGAGAGTGGTCTCGCTTGGGCGATTGAACTCGTCTAGGGAAGCATTTTATTTGTTTGTCTCTGGAAAAATGGAAGGGACCATGACATAGTGTACTCGCCTCCTCTACTCGGATGTGGTTTTTCATGGTTTGTTTCACCGTTAACAATCTTTTATTTGGTAGAATGTATAACTCTCTTTACAATGCTCTTTCCCTTACTCAATTGATAAGGGCTTCAGAAGCTACCTGTTCGATCAAGTCTTTAACCTTAAGCATTTCCTTATTGAATCTTTTGAGGTATGTTTTGGTAGACTCATTCTTTGTTTGGATGATTCTGAATAGTTTAATGGAACTTTTTTTGGTTGGGATTCTTGTACTAAAGTGTGCCACTAGCTTGATGTAAAGATTACTGAAGTTGATGACTGAACCTGGTTTCAAGTTGTTACACCATGCTTTTATTGAGCCTCTAAAAGTCATAGGGAGCATCTTAAACATAACTAGCTTTAGGCTGCTATGTATGTTCTATAGATGTTCCCTAGGGTTTGTAAGCCCATCATAGTTTGTCTAGAGTCATTTTGGTGGCAACGTAATCTTTAGGTATACGTGTGTTAAACACATATATGGATAAATAGGAATCTCTAATCTAATGAGGAGTGTGGACATCACGTATGAGTTCTTCTAACTTTTTAGTATTTCTACACCTATCAGGCTTATGAGAACTTGGTGTGTATGGTGTAGAATGGCATGACAGGCCAACTGCCTTATTCTTACTTCGTCCAAATAGACGCCTAGAATAGCCACTTCGTGCCCTAGTGATTTGAGGGTGTGAATGCTTCTTAGCATGGCTTGATGACTTCTAAGGTTAAGTATCCTCTAGGGGATCATTTTGCCCACACTCCTCTGGATAAAGGATTTGTCTACGAATAGGTGGGGCTTGCTATCATGGAGGTGAGTTTACAGATGCGACAATTTATTAAGGAGGAGCTGCAAGTTATGGTGGTGGATTTTCTCTCACTTGTTGATTTGTCAGGACTGTCTGGCTGAGGAGTTGTATATGTTCCACCAGTTGTTGAAGGATCGACTATGTGGGAGTTGGAATATCTGTTGTAGCAGAAAGATCAATAACTCATTCCATTCCTGGAGTGTTTTGATTATCTGCCATTAATAATTATAATTAGGGAAAACTGTAACACAAAAAGAGGTTATCTATGACTTTTGTAGATCTTCCAACAGACAGTGCCATTGATGAAGTTCAAAAATCTAAAACATAAAAAAAAGGTTATTTAGTTTTTAAGATAATGGTTCATTAATATATTAAAGTACTTGAATTTTTTTATTAATCCAAAGAACTCCTAATTCACAAAGAAGGTCTTGAATACCTACAATAAAACAATCCTAATTGAGGGGACTTAATGATCATTCGATGATAAAGTCAAAATGAGAAAGATATTAAATGACTTCATGTAATAAAATAACTTCAAAAAGCTTTAAGTTCCAAGGATAAAGATCTTGTTCCTGAATTTTAAGTTTGTTTTTATTATGAAGTCTTGGTCTGCCTTTACCTAGATGGTTCAGAGGATATTTATACCTCTAAACTTTGTTGTTTCTATGAAAAAGGACAAGTTGGAAAGTCGTCCACTTTCGGTGACATTAATGGGAGGTGAAAATTCTCTTACATATCAGTAATGAGATAATAAATATAAAAGGTCCCTTAAGAGACCTTACACACACCTATAAACATAGAGAAATTATTATCTTATGGTAGTTTATCATGTCTTTAATATTTATATAATAAAATATTATTTAGGATTAGACATAAAAGCTTAAAAATTGATAAGGTTGTAGGCAAACACATTAGGCCTACGTTATTTAGACTTGGCTGACTGCCAAGTTCACGCACTGTGGACTTGGCTATTTGCTAAGTCCATGTATCTTGGGTCTGTGAAACATGCTAAACACACATTATTTGGACTTGGCTAACTGCAAAGTCCACACACTTTAGACTTGGATATCCATCAAGTCCAAGTGTCTTGGGTCTTGCAAATATGTCAAACCCATGTTATTTGAACTTAGCTGACTGCCAAGTCCGTGCACTTTGGACTTGGTTATTCACCAAGTCTAGGCATTTTGAGTGCGAAAAATATGTTAGACCCATGTTATTTGGACTTGGCAGTTAGCCAAGTCTAAGTCTAGATATCTTAGGTCTGAAAAATATACTAGACCTACGTTATGTGGACTTGGATGACTACCGAGTCTACGTACTTTGGACTTGATTGTCTACCAAATTCAGGTGTCTTGGGTCTGACAAACGTGTCAGACCCACGTTATTTAAACCTGACTGATTACCAAGTCTATACAATTTAGACTTGGCTGTCCCCCAAGTCTAGGCGCTTTGGGTATGTAAAATGTGCTAGACCCACGTTATATGGATTTGGCTGATTGTCAAGTCTGTGCACTTTGGACTTGCCTGCCCACCAAATCCAGACATCTTGGGTTTGAAAAAGATGCTAGACTTACGTTATTTGAACTTGGTTTACTGCCAAATCCAAGCATTTTGGACTTGGTTATTCACCAAGTCTAGATGTCTTGGGTCCGACAAACATGTCGACCCACGTTACTTAGACTTGGATGATTGCCAAGTCTGCACACTTTGGACTTCGCTACCTGCCAAGTCCAGATGCCTTGGGTCTTGCAAACATGCCAGACCCACGTTACATAGACTTGGCTATCCGCTAAGTCCAGGCACCTTGGGTTTGCTGATTAGTACTTAAAAATGCATTGTTATTAAGGCTTTATATCATCATATTGCACTTAAAGTGTCATTAAATTCCCTAACTTAAGCATGTTTTATAATAACAAGTCTGATAATATAAGATAACTTTAATTTATGATAAATGCTTATTTTAAATGCAGACATATCTCACAATTCAAAGGATTGATTGATGTGATTAACTATTGAAAGTGAAAGGACAAAGAAAAGGCTAAGCTTAGAAAAGAGATGCTGGATCAAACTGGAACACCATTCAGTTATTTGATCATATCTGGAGTTATGGACCTTGGATGTATGTTTGGTTTATTATTCTGGAAAGGTAAGACATAAGCCTACAACTTTTATGGGAGTGGAAGACCAAAATCTGTCGTTTTCAAATTCAAAGCTTAGCCATAAAAGAGAAGTCAGAATCTGTCCTGCAATCCAGCCCAAACACTACTTAGAATTTTACACATAGATGGAATTTTAAAGGCCAAATGACATAAGATTTGGTGGGTGGAAAGATAAGACAATGAACAATAACTTTCATGAAACCACTTGCTCAAATTCTAATGTTATCAATGACATTGCATCCAGACAAGAGCTTAAGGGCTATCCACCACGTCTACCAGAAGCACTACTCAGTATTTTAACTATATCTCGAGCTTTACTGATCCAAATGCTCTAAAATATTGTGGGTGGAAAGAGGAGATTATTTCCAATAACGTTCATGAAGAACACTTTGCCAAATTCTGATTGCATCAATGTCATTTCATCCAGCCAAAATGCTTGAGTGTTGTTGTCCACCAAGTCCACTAAATCAATAGTTGGCCACTACATCAATAATCAATTACCAAATAAATAGTTCTGAATTTTAGCCTATAAAAGGAGGCAATTGCCATTCATTTAGGTATCTTGGTTTTTAGATCAAGATCATTATCTTGCTTGCTTCTCTCTTTGTAATGTTCTAGTTTTATTTCATGTTTTATTTTCATTAATCTCTTGTTTATACTTTTCATTTTCTTTACTACTCTTAGTTAACTTATATCATAATTATGTTTTTATCTTGTTTATTTATGTTCTTCTTCTTCATTATGTCTAGTTAAGTTAATTATGTCAAGGTGAAAAGGTTTCACTAATGATGTTATAATATGTATAATATAAACTCAACATGAACTTCAATGTTTATATCCAAGAAAGTTTGTTATTAATATGTCTTATCTTTTTATCTTATCAATTCTTAATATATTGCTCGTTAAATGGTTAATCTAGATTTGTGTTGTATAACACGTGGTACATCAAATGTTTGATCCTTCATAATCTTCGGTCGATATCGTTGTTATAAGAGGAACTTGATTTATTGTTAACATAAGTTAGCATCATGAATTCCTGACAATACTTAAAAGTACGGTGTTACTAAAATAAGATAATTAATTTGATCATGTTAAAAATTTATAATGACCTATTAAGGATAAATCATCCGATTGGAACTTCCTTTGTGTGTGGTTTTTAATTGAGTAATAAAAAGAGTTTATGCTATACTTATTTCTAATACCATTAGTGGACCCTTTAATCTTGACATCTTTTTTTATTATTGTTTAATCCTCACATTAATCTCACATCTTAAAGATCTCTTTAACTCTTTGTTAATATATATATATATATATACACACACACACACACAATTAACCTCTCTTTGGTTCGACCCCGGTCTTGCCGGGTTATTTATTACTTTGACACTCCTGCATTTGGGATAAGACATCAACTCTTTGATCGTGTCATTCGACTTTTCGAGTCTTTCATCTTTTCTTTTGCTGCTCTTCTTTGATTTGCCTTTTTTCATTGTTTTGGTCGGGGCATACTCACTTTGTTTTGGCTATCACTTTTCTTGTGATTTGGGCATGCTCCCTAGCATTTGAGTTTCTTGGTCTCTTTTGCCTTTTTTGGCTTTTTCACGGCTTTTTCATCATTTTTTTATCAATAAAATTTCACTTGTCTCTAGTGTGGAGTGTGATCCTAGTTGAGATTTTTCATGAAAAAAAAATTTTAGGCTAAAAAAAGGACCATGATATATTCATTTTAGAATACGAAAGGAATAACAAAGATGACATTTTCTCATTTCAAGCACTAGCAGCTAAGACTAATAATTTTGATTTCGTGCAATGTGATGATTTGGACTTTGCAAAGACATACATTTCATGAGTCCATGAACAACAAATTCACCATGTATCATTATTTATACATTTAAAAAACTTGGCTTAAAAAGTCACGGTGTAAGGTTGATGATTCATTTGTTAAAATGTTGTTTTTAAGTAAACATCAAATTATTCTTAAAATCAAAAGCGGTTTAATTTTTCAAATCCATAAAGGGAAAAGATTTTGGTAAAAGAACTGAATTGAGTTTATGAGATCATGCAAGACTTTAAAGGTGTATTTGTGGATTCTTTGGTATTGATAAACATTCATAAGAGAAATGAAAGATATGCAAAGAGAATTTCCTGGCTAAAACTTTGTTTTATTGATTTGATGAGAACTTACACAATCATGGATAATATTTCTTTATAGAATCAGAGTTCACTGGCCTACTCAAATCTTTTCCATCCATTCTTGTAAGTATCAATGCTCCTTCAGAGAATGCCTTTTTCACTACATGAAGACCTTCATAATTGGGTGCCTATTTGCTACATTCTTCACCAGGTAGTAATAGAATTTTTCTGAATACAAGATCTCCTTCTTTGAACTCTCTCGGTCAAACTTTTCTATCATACACTATTGCTATCCAAATTGCAGCTAATCTCTTCTCATTGATCATGTTTAGACTCTTCCAACTCAGATTCCATGAGGACCCTTAGAGAAGGAATCTCCACTTCCAACAACATTACTGCCTCCATCCTGTAAAATAGTGAGTAATGTGTAGCTCCAATTGACGTTCTCACTGCTGTTTGATATGCATGAAGAGCATAAGGAAGCCATTCTTGCCAATCTTTGTAAGTAACCACCATTTTATGGACAATCTTTTTTATGTTCTTGTTAACAGCTTCAATAACACAGTTCATCTTTGGTTTGTAAGGGGATGAATTAGAATGCTTGATTTTTCACTTAGCACATAATTCCACAATCATCTTCCCATTTAAGTTCTTGGCATTATCGGTTATTATCATTTCTAGTAAACTGTACCTATAAATTAGGCATCTCTTAATGAATCATTTGACCACCTTCTAAGTCACATGGGCATACGAGCATGCCTCCACCCACTTTGTGAAATAGTCAATCGCTACCGGGATAAACCGATATCCATTGCTAGCTTTTGGACTAATTGGCCCAACCACATCTATTCCCCATATTGCAAATAGCCAAGGTGATACCATGTTGAACAAGGTATTGGGGGTGCATTGATTTTATTACTATACACCTGACATTTATGATATTTTCAGAAAAATTCTATGTAATCTCTTTCTATAGTTATCCAAAAATACCCAGCTCTTTGCATTTGTCTAACCATTATATGCCCATTTGCATGTGTAGTGCAGATTCCTCCATGCACTTCTCCCAAGGCTTTGCTTGTTTCTGACCTGTCCAAACACTTAGTAAAGTCCCATTAAACGATCTTATGTATAAGATTTTCTCATCTATGTCGTATTCCATTGCCATCGAAGAGAATCAAGAAGATACTATTACTAAGTCACTATCCATACAGAAGCATTAATGCTACATATAACAATATAGCATTAGATACATGAGCGATTGACTTTAATGCAAGTGGAAGATTGCTAGTTTAATATGATTTGTAACCAATCGGTTGGTTACATATGACATTATTATATTTATGTAAACACATATTTGTTATTAATAAAAGCTTAATTTATTTGTAATATTCATATAATATTAGATTAATGAATTTAATATTTGATTTATGAATCTACAGTAGAGATAAAGTTCATGAGACAAAAATGTTTTGCAAAGAAAATTTTAAAGTTATTATATTTATAGGATTAATCATATTGTATCAAAACATTGTTTCTAAAATGTTCCTGGTTGATACTCTCTTAAATATTGGATATTTATTAGAGTCACAGAGACTGGTACATATTTTATTCTTTGTTTTATGAAAGGAAGCAATTATCTCATAAGCTGAGGTATATAACTAATATATATGTGCTTGCATAAGATATGTACACTAAACTGACTCGTATGAGAATTCCATATGAAGAGTTTACCTATGTCTATGAAAAGGCTCATATGATGGTTGTGTAAGTGATGCTTAGACTTGAGATCAGTAAGTTATCTTATATAAAAAAATATTATGTTTTGATCCTATTACATGTTATCTTAATTGAGATAACAAATGGGCATACATTGAGTATAATATGGATTATATGAAGATACTTGAGTGATCAAAATAGGATTCATCACCCTAGGTGAATTATGAAAAAATATTTTATTTGTTCTCAAATAGTATTGACTGAGAAATCCTTGACCAAGGTGGAATGAGATTTGAAAAAACTTTCAATTCTTATTTAAATTATCAATGATTATTATGTACACATTAAACATGGTTTAACATGACAAACATACTTCATGCTTTAATGTTAAATCAGGACATTATTGATGAAAAGATTTTAATTACACTAAGAAACCAATCACTAAAAAGTTAAGTGAAGCCACTAATGATTTTTCTAATATTTGAGGGATCATAACACGTTACTAGACGATGCACCTAATTTTCAAATATAAATTAATCAATTATTGATTTGATAATAAATTAAATTGTTTAATTTATTTAATTCTATTTAATTATAATTATAATTTATATTTGGGCTATCATATTAGGAACCTAATGGGTCACACACATTAAGAAACATTAGT
>Ga0325405_1003244_pt1 | contig 16737 bp, 6 predicted proteins | sample PopdelMetagenome_21_FD_205663 | JGI IMG/M metagenome (GOLD analysis project Ga0325405, IMG submission 205663) | Populus deltoides microbial communities from Bellville, Georgia, United States - Xylem-Control-R2 | ecosystem: Host-associated > Plants > Phyllosphere > Stem > Wood/Secondary xylem...
AGCTATTTGATTAATTGTAATTGATTTCTGGTTTCTTTGCTCACGCATGCCTTCCTCCATGTATTCCCTGCCTCCATGTATTCCCTGTGAGTGCAGCGTACACTTTCTTTTTTTTATTTTTTACTTGGAGATATGGTGATTTTTTTTTTAAGGATATAACCTTTTCAAAGTACAAACCACACCTCACAAAAATAAAAAATACATGTTTTTTATATGAATCTCACAAAAAAAAACCAACCACAACTCCAAACCAAACACCTCCGACTTCTCTTTTAAAAGCTGTTTTGGTGGGGTGTACTATAAGAATGTGTTTGTTTTTTAAGGTAACTTTTGTGATTGTGGTTTGAAAAAAAATAAATTTTAAAAAAGTATAGTTAACTGTGGTTAGTTGTATTAGACATGTGTTTGATAAAAATTATGGTTGAAGTTTATGTGTAACAAAAAAACATGTATAAAATGTTTCTGTTATATTTGGAAGTATGGTTGCAATTATTTTTTAAATTTTTTTTACTTAAAAATATATTAAAATATATAATGAAGTTTAAGGATGTGTTATGTTAGATTCTGTCAGCGAATTTTGACATGTTTTTTTTTCTCCCTTTCCTTTGCTTTGAATCCAAAGTCAAGGAATATGAATAACGTAATGGCTGGTAAGCTTTTAGCCTCGTCCATGTTTTCGCTGGATTGCTTTTTTATACTGTTATCGGCCATTGAAAAATAAATCATTTAGCGGTGATAGATTCATGTTGTTTGAATCTCTTTTTATTATAATTGAATTTAATTATAGTTTTTAATTTAAATTCAATTAGTAAATAAATTGAATTCACATTAATAACATAACATTCAATTCATTTAGTTTTATACATTACCTTCATTTTATTTATCCAAAAGTTTCTAAACAAAATGAGTAGATATATATTTTGTGAAAGTTATTTTTAATATTAAATTTTTTTATTTAAAATTGTAAATTAGAGAGATCGGTGTTTGATTTGTTTTTTTTAATATTTTTAAAAATTGAATTTTATTTACTATTCAATTCTTAATATTTTAAAAAATTTTAAACAGATTCAAATCACTGAATTAAATTCAATTCAAATCTTTAATTAAACATGCTCCTGGAATTCAAGTAAATGATAATTGTCAATCCCCGATAACAAGAACTCTCGCTGCAAGCAAATTAATACGCATGAGAGTTCAACTACCTTGTATCAATGGAAAAGTTATATTTGTTGTTTTGGTTAGAGTTTGTTCCTATAATTTATTTTTTTGGTTACATATATTTGCCTCCATAACCTGTATTTTTTGTATATATTTAGTTTAATGCAAAATGCCATGATCACTAAATAATATTGATTTTCCAAAAACAACTGTTTTTGATAAAAAGTAAATGACGTGTGTGTATTTTTTGCTCTTTTGTTTTACATCAATTTAGTGTAATTTACATGTAGACATGAACAAGTGTATATATATTTCTTGAATAATTTATAGTAAATTTTTCCTAGCTAAGAATTAAATATTTCTAAATCCAAACCCTTTCAACGAGTGCCTAAAATCGAATTTCACTAACAGATGCGATTAATCAAGAGATTGGGGGAGGGGGGGGGGGTAATTGTAACTCGCTATATATATATTTGACACTTTAATTTTGATGAACTAGCTATCAGTATCATGAGGGGTTCGATTCTTTTAGCATTTTAGGCTATAGATTAGAGGCGTTTGTACAAGGTTGTAAGCATAGTTATAAAACCCGACTCGGTAGCATTGACCTAGTAAAATGACTGGGTCACAGGTTTAGCGGGTCAACTAGAGATAAACCGGATAAAAAACCAAGACACACGATAATATAGTTTGTTTTGACATAAAATATCACATTAACATACATGCTAACATATATAATTAACAAGAACATATCACGTTAACATATATATATTAGCATAATTAATTAATATTAATAGATTAAAAGGTGTATTTATCTTCAAATAAACAAACATTTAATAAAATTTAAAGATATTAAAGGCAAAGATAATAAAATAATAAGTTGTTTTAAAAATAAATAATTTAATATAATAGATATAAGGTGATCATATCTAAACCAAATACTAAAAGTCTAATCTTTTCATGCAGAAATTATAAATGTGAGAAAATGTGATGAAGTAAGAATATTAACGCAGACATGAATTTCCAATCACATAAGGTCAAGCCATTGGCCACCCGCATTAAATCGCATCAGGATCTCCGCAGCTTGATAAAAATATGCACATATCTCCTCGTGCCTTTCTGCAAAGAACTGAACTTGCAAACTAAAAAGACAATGAAATGAATATATTATTTTAGCGTTGAAAGAAAAGTGAGAAAAACCTTATTATTAGAGAATTCTCAAAAGAAACAAATGGTTCAAAGCCGGCCATCAAAAAAAGTATTGTTAATTTCTAGTTGAAGAGGATCGCTATAAAGACAGAGTTTTAGATTAATCAAGTTTTGAAAAGATCGTTTTGAAGGTTCAGTTTTGTTTATTTTTACGAAACTTACTATGCAAAACACTTAATTAGTCTTTGCCCAATAAGTACTATAAAAATGAGATATTTGTTGTTACTTATTTTTATATTCCTACATATATAAAAAAAGAGAAAATACAAAGAAAAATAAAAAAATATTTGGAAGAAATCTAAAAAATTAACAAGATGTCAGAATGCCTAGAAATTGGATAAGGAAGTTTTAAAATATAAAGATTAAAAATTAACAATATATTTTAAAAGAAAAATGCTGTTGGGTTAATGGCTTCCTGGAGCTTCAGGTTAGAGGATAAATGGTGTGGTTTAAACCCTAAGCCCCTGTGGCCTAGTGTCTCTACACTTCTCAAGCCATGATTAAGGTTTTAGGATTGGAAAAAAGTCTACCAGCCAAGAATTATTTAAGATTTTTATTTAATTATTTATAACCGGTTGTAGACATGTTAATGCTTCATGTTAAAGTATTTATATTAGAGAAGAATTTTCAACTAAATCCTAATATATTTATTAATTAACCTATTTTTAATCAATTTTTATAACACATTTTAAATCTATGTACTAGTTAAGCACTTCAAATATTTTCTTCTAAGTTGGTCTCTCTTGCTATTCCTATATTTTTTTAGACAAATCTAATATGTCTTCCAAGAATATATGTGAAAATAATTACAAGGAAAATCACTTTTTTCCTCTTGTATTTGTGATAATTGTTCATCTTACTTCTTGACTAAAATTGATGAAATGTTAATCAATTTTCTCCAATTAATAACTAGTCTTTGAAAAAGATCAAATTGCACTTCATTGGAAAATACGGATTGAATTGATCTTTCTTCCGAAAAATGGCTATTCATGCTGTAATGTTGTTTGGAAAGTTTAAATGATCGTTTCAGTTACTTTGGGTGATTTGGTGTTTGCAATTGTTCTGGACAATTCTAACATCTCAAGGAAGGAATTTTCAAAAAAAGTTATTTTAGTCTTTTTGCTTTTTTAAAAAAAATTATTCAATTTGTTTCGGGTTTTTTTGTGCTGCCTCAACTAGAAGGACTTTGAATTTCAAAATCAAACACTAAGAATTAATCACTCAATGAAAGTTATTGTTATCCATTTTTGAGTTCCACACAAAAAAGAAGAAAATACAAAGAAAAATAAAAAAAATATTCGGAAGAAATCTAAAAAAATAATAGCAGTGAGAAGAGGATGTCAAAGTGCTTAGAAAATGGCTAGAAATTTGTTGAGGAGGTTTAAAAATACAAGGATTGAAAATTAACAGTATATTTTTTTTACTGATGAGAGCCCTGTTGACAAGAAAAATTCAATTTGAGAAAAAACAAGTCCAAAATCAGATGTTTATGGACTCAATTAAATTTATTAAAGGTTTAATTGAATTTATGGAGGGTTTGACTACAAGAAAAATTATTTTTTAAGTCAATTTGAGCTTTATTTGGAAGGAATTAAAGTTCAGGGGTCCAATTACAATTTATCCAAGAACTTGACTATAAAATTTCAAAACTTGAGTGACCAAACTGAAAATAGTCATTTCACATCTCAAAACAATACCGTTTGAAAGGACATTGTTCATCACCTTCTTCATTACACCAGGGAAGTCGTTTCAGTAGGAAAAAGAATAAACAATTAGCCTCAGCTACCCACAATGCAATACGTTATTGAAACGTATGGTATTTATTCGGCTATAAAGCCAAAGAAAAAATAGACGCTCCTGCCATCGCCAACCGTTACCATTACTCTTTCAACCTGAATGTCTTTATTATAAGGGAAAACACATGCATTCTCTAGCGATAAAAGCCAGAGAGGGGACCGAACATAGGCGGGGAAAAACCAAAAAAAAAAAAACACAGGAGAAAATGAACAGGAGTGAAAAACAAAAGGCATGCCCTCGACTTCTTCTTCAGTAGCAGTTCCAAAGCTCCATCTTCAGCAGCCATTGCACCAGAAACAAAACATTACAGGGGAAAAAAAGGGGGGGGTGGGGAGGCATGAAAAAGAAAAGAAAAGAAAAGAAAAGAAAAGAAAAGAAAAGAGAGGGAGTAAAAGACAGGAGAAGGAAAACACAGAGAACGGGAGAGAGAATAGGAGAACAGGGGGAGAAAAAAAAAGAAAAAACGGAGAGAACATGAGAGAACAAGGGAGCTAAAAAAACAGGAGAAGAAGAGAAAAAGAAATAGAGAGGGCTGGTCGCAAAAACAGAGAGAGAGAGATTTGTGGTTTTCTAGCGTATTTATTTTAAGGTCTGTATTTTTATATTATAAAAATAAAAATCTGGTATTAAAATACCCGGTTTTCTATAAAATGTTGCAAAAAGATATATATATTTGAAACAACTAAAAAAAGGGGCTTTGTTTTCATGCATACGGCCAAGTCTCTCAAAGATTAAAAAAAATCATATCATAGTTTCATACAACATAGAAAATTTCAAAAAAATATGTCTTAGCATGCATTTTTTACTTTAATAACAAGTTTATTAAAGTCACGAGAACTAGGCCAATATTTTTTTTTAAAAAAAAATTGTTTTCTTTTGGTATCCAGGATTACGATCTTATACATAAGACATACTTTTGATATTAAATAGAAAAGTTTGTTTTGTTTTTATTGATGCAAGAGCAATTAGGTTTTCTTTACCCGATAAGATAAAAATTTTCTTACTGAGGAGAACGTTTCTTCTCTTTTTAAGAAGTCATTGACAAGCCAACTTTCAAAATCTTTAAATCACATCAAACCACGAAGCAGCTTACCTCGATCAGGTAGATTGCGCTAGGGGTGCTAATACATTTTTTAACCACAACCAGTCTCTTACCCGTGAATCTCTGACAAAGACTAACACACTCGGGTTTCCTAGTGACCCTGAACCAAATATTAGGTGGCGACTTCCAAGAAAGAATCAAACAAACAAACAAAACTCTCCAACGACACTACGTGCGGGCACGTGCGACAAAAGTATCAAAAGATAACTAAAATTTAAGAAGAAGAAAGTTTGTTGTAAATAAAAGAAAATATAATTATGGAGTTGTTCTTGATCTGAGTAAGATTCTTGATATGAGAATATATTTTTAGGTTTTTTTTGTGGATATGAAAATTACTGTCTACTAATTATAAGCTTACTGTTATAAAATTATTGATTATTAGCCTACTAATAAATCTATTAGCCTACAAAGTTATCAACCTACTTGATAAAAAAAGTTTTGAAAGCTCTATGAACTTAGTTGAATTGCATATCAATTGTTAGTTTAATTATGATGAATGATTTGTTCCTTTCTAATATCCTTCCTTAAATTGAAAATCTAAAAATAACTGCCATTTCAATCTATATTATTCTTTGTTTTAAGGATCTTGCAACACATAAACTCATATTTTCCTTCATGTTGATCCATTCCTTGCTTTAAGGATCTTATAGTTTATAGACTTTTTTTTTAATGTAAGTCTAGACTTCTACAAAGTCTGATTCGCAGTTAGGCGTGGCTTGTTCTTCCTGTCTCAAAGTTTTTATCTTTTGATTGCCCATTCATTATAAGAGACTTTCTTTTTCCTTCTAGGCTTTTTTTCTTTAAAGAATTGATTCTCTACTTCCTTCTTCAATAGAGACCTTTACCAATTCTTTCTTTTCTTCTCAGTTTTATGGTAATTTTGATTTTTTCAATGCCATAGTTTTTTAAAAAAATAAATAAATATAACACTTCAATTGTGATCGCCAATTATTTCAAATTTTTTTGTGCTTGATTAACTAAGAAGACTTTTAATTTCAAAGTTCAGCACCTATCATTATTGGTGTCTTGTGAGAATCCAAATTCCTGTTACTCAAATGCCTTTTTCTTACAAGAGATTCCAATATATTGCAAGGTCTAGCCACACTTCAACTCTATTTTATTTAAAAAAGTAACCGCGTTACGCGATAAGGCTAACCAATCCTTCATGCATTATTCCTCAGAACCAAATTCACTTGAATTTTCCGATCCTGGTTATCTCCCTTCCAAATAGATTAACGAAAAGGAAGCACCGATTCTTTCTTTTCTCTTCCACTATGCGGACTTTGAACTTGGTATCTTACCGAAAGGAGGGCTAGCTAGCTAGATGCGAATCAACTTGCAAGAGAAAGTAAAGAATAACCTTTTCCTCTACTTTCACTTTTCCCTTTTATATGCTTGGTGACCTCTTCTTCCTCCCCTCATGAATTCGGCATGATATTTTCCTCAACTTGCATGAAAGCTACAGTGCAAGTACATCCATACGTTTTACTCCATCGATCATAGCATAGAATGAGAACCTTTTCTTTCATGATATTCTTCCGCGTAGAGGATATAAAGTTAAATGGAATCAGGAGCTTAAATAAGTACTGAGGTTATAAACAATGTGAATACAGCAACTCATCATATCGTAATATCAAACAAAAATGTCGCACTTGAGTTTTCTCAATTTTCATGGTCTTCCAAGAAATTCCTCCTCATCATCACTAACACCAACCGAGTCAAGAATTTATAGGGAGAAGAGGCAAAGCTGTAGTGTTTCAAAATCCATGCAACAAAACGTAATCCTGGGACAAAGTTCTAATGAGTCAAAATCTTTCCAACCGAATGTGGAAGAGATGAAATGGGTGTTTGACAAGTTTGACCTCAACAAAGATGGCAAGATTTCTCGTCAGGAGTACAAATCAGCACTGAGGGCCTTAGGCAAGGGGCTAGAGGAATCTGAAATGGTCAAGGCATTTCAGGCTACTGATATTGATGGGGATGGGTACATAGACTTCAAAGAATTTATGGAAATGATGCATAACATGGGAGATGGAGTCAAGAGCAGTGACATTGAAAGTGCTTTTCGAGTGTTTGACTTGGATGGGAATGGAAAAATAAGTGCAGAAGAATTAATGGAGGTCTTGAAGAGGTTGGGAGAGAGGTCTAGCTTGGATGCTTGTCGTAAAATGATTCGAGCAGTGGATGGTGATGGGGATGGTTTGATAGACATGAATGAATTCATGGGCATGATGACCCGTACCATGAAAACGTGTTAGGGTCCATTTGGGCCGGATTGCTATATATGATGACTCTCTTGTCTGCAACAAAGACCTGATTGTTATTTACAGTTGATTTCTCTTCTTTGTTAAAGTTGGCAATTCATTCCCCCGAGCATTGTATCCTCGGAGGAATAATTCGACGTATCTAGAGTTGTGTTCTTCCTTTAATATAAAGTTGAGATTCATGAATAATTTTTATAATGAATCTCATGTTAATGTGAGAAGAGGAAATGCGTACAACTTAGAGTATATTTAATAACTTCTCGTATCCGTATAATAGTAATAATTACATGCATGGATAAATTGAGCCCAGAATTTCTTCAAGTAGCTGGTCTTACTTATATCATATGATCCTCTTCTATAGTCAGGGGACAGCTAGATTTCTTAGTTATGATCACTATGAAAATTAGCAAATATAAATGGATACACCGATCAGATATTTTCATCGATAGATTGCAGTGAATTTTTCTTTCTGACTGAATATGCTCTTGCAGTATCCATTGATAAACACCAATGTTGTAATGTGCATGAAGTTATATATTACAATAGTAATCATTATAGGAATATGGTGGTTATGAATGCGATGAGACTGAATCAAGACTATGTTGTTCAATCGTAGATGAAGAACCTAATGCAGACATGACTAGGTTTTTTTAATTAAAAAAAACTCTGATGAACTATTATAGGATGAGTGCATAAATCATAGTAAATTATTGGCTATTGCACAAGTTTTCACCATCAAATCATATCATGGGTGAGTGAGGCCGGTTATGACAAAATTGTCGAATGAGTGAAAAGCATTTTACGTGAAGGGAATTGGCTGAAAGAGAACTTTCATGCTGCTAAATCCATAATAAAACCTCACGGTCTAGGATACTAGAAAATTGACATATGTCCAAACTTTTGTACGTTGTACTACCTTGAAAATAAAGAGTTGATCGAGTGTGGAACATGTGAGCATGCTCGTTATAAACCCAGAACTCGCAAGGAAAGGACTCTTGTCACACATAGAAAACTTAAATATTTCTCAATCACACCTAGACTACAAAGGTTATTTATGTCACTAAAGATTGTTGAGCATATGACATGGCATTATTCACAAATGATGCGATGGATGAGTGATGATGCACTCTTCCTATGGTGAAGCTTGAAAACATTTTATAAGGTACATCCTTAATTTTCAATGGAATCAGATAACATACATCTTGGGTTATGTACAGACACAGATTCAATCCATTCAGGTCATTCGCTACTCTATACTCTTGTTAGCTGGTGATTTTCATGGTTTACAACTTGTCACCGGGGATATGTATGAGGCAGAAGTTCATGTTTTTATCCATGATCATACCTGATCCTAATAGTCTAGGTTGGAATATAGATACATGTGTTTATTCGTTGATTGATGAGTTGAAACACTTGTCGTTATTCATAACTTTGACATATGATGTATTGAGGAAACATGATTTTCAAATGAAGGTAGCTTTGATATAAACTATCAATGATTTTAGTATATATGAAATGGTTTCTAGTTGAAGCACGTATGGAAAAGTAGCATGTCCATACTATATGTAACAAGGCTTTCACGTAAACAAATGATAGTAAAACATATTTTTTTGATTGCCACTAACGGTTCTTGCCAACAAATCACTTGGTTGGCAGAAATGAAAGGGATGTTGCATCGCCGCTACTATCGGGTGAAGAATTGTATGACATGGTGTCAGAGTACGATGACATTGTATTCGGTTTTCACTTCGGTAAATAAAAGTTTTTTGGTTTTAGTTTGAACCCCAATTGGATAAAACAAAGTATTTTATAGGAGTTTTCTTATTAGAAGACCAATTCCAAAAGATTTTGGCTTATATTTAAAAAAATATTTTTGGCAAGAAAATATTATTCACTTTTAATATAATGATAAAAAAAACTAAAAGGGGTTAATATCCAAATTATTATTAGGGATAATAAATATTATTTACTTTTAATATAAGGATAAAAAAACCTAAAAAAGATTAATATCCAAAATATTATTATGAATAATTATTATTATTTACTTTTAATATAAGGATAAAAAAAATAAAAGTGGTTAATATCCAAAATATTATTAGGGATAATATTTTTTTTTACTCACTTTAATATAATGATAAAAAAACCTGTAAGCGGTTAATATCCAAAATATTATTGTGAATAATACAACTCATTCACATTTAATATAAGGATAAAATTAGCAAGTAATTTCATCTGAAATATCCAAAAAATCAAGTTTTACCTAAAAAAAACCTCGACGATAATTAAGGATATTTCACCTTCCCAGACTGATAAAACTAGGCTTTGTTCATTGTAAAAAAAAATGCGCTATAATAGACCAATAGAAATAGACATCATTAGACCATAGTAAACAATAAAAAAAAAAACAATACAACTTACCTTAGGTGGGGCATACTAGGGTTATTAATATTTTCTCTTTACACAACTAGTTCCTTGTCTAGAATCTCTAGAAAAAAAAACAATTAGGATTCTTAGTAGCTGTAATACTAGGTGGTGACTCTCCAACCAACCAAAAAGACCTTTCAAACCTTTGTCCGGGAAGGGTTACTGCGACATCACGCCCCCGTGACGAGGGTATTACATATGAAAAGGTACAATCACAACCCATATGATTAACCTAATAACAAATGAAATATTGGGTATGTCCTATAAGGCTATGATAAGAGGTGTGGATAACTTGAAATATTTGTGCCATTCTATATGTCCAAATGTGGTTATAACCTTTCTTTGACTAGTTTTGCAAAACAAGAAAAAAACATATTCACGAACTATAGGATATGTTTTAGCCAACTTCACTCAAACAGTTAGGTGTTACTTGTGGCTTTTGAGAAGTTTCTATCCTTTATATAAAAACTCCCTCGATATATATTTTTAAAGCTTGCTATGAGATAAGGGAATGTACAGATGGTAGCAAATACACTGCCTGGTTCTTCATATTTCGTTGTTGCCCATGTAGTCCTTTAAATAACATATTTCAAAGGAGATTAGAATCCATACCTAATTGGAGGGGTGAGTGGATAGTTGTGAGGTACGTAGTAAATGATATATTGATAGGAAAGTGTTGGAAGTGGGGGTTTAGTTCTAGTTAAAGAATGTCTCACACCAGATTGTAATTTAATTCTTATTTTAAGCAATTCCAAAAGATATTTTTGTGATCAACACCATTCTAGTTAGGAAAGATACAATATGATGCTTTTAGGAAGTAAAGAGTGAGTGGAGAAATATATTTGAGGGTATGAAACGAGGGTTTAATATGTTTGATTTTCTAGTGTCCTTACTTTTTAGGTGGAAGCGCATGTATAAGTAATGCTAGTGGGAGTAGGAGATAATCAAGGATAAAAATAGAAGTCAGTGATAGTGAAGAAGAGACTACTCAAGAGAAATCAGAGACCCTTTATGGTGAGATAGATCAAAGAATAGATGATCATGCTTTTACTAGATTGACATCCAAGTATAGGCACACTGCCACTTCACCCACCAATTTGACCACTCATATATCTCCTACAGCTTCATCTGTTCCCACTATAAATATAACATTGCTTGGAATGGTTCACTAGTCCAACCAATAAGCTTTTATAAATTTTCTCCTTCTATATTAGAAAACACTACATAAGGTGTTTCTCAATTTTAGACCATTGGTTTTGCCCAAACCCTAAATATTATACTATCCGAACATGAAAGTAATAAAGTGAGGGCTTTATATATATATATATAGAATCCTTGTTTCCAAGGAATGAATACGAAGAGACCCTAACAACCTTATATTGTGTTTTTAGGTCATACTCAATAGTTGCTTTTCGAAATAAGCTTTCTAAAATTGCTTTTTTATTCTTTTCTTTTTTATGATTTCCTTCCTTCTTTTATAATATATATATATATATAATTTGCGGACCTTTCAAATGGATGCAGCTAAGAAGGAAAATCTAAATAGGCATGTTACCTTTGTTAAGAGAAAGCTTCAAGAATCTATAAGAGTTTGTACCGAACTCTAGGGGTAGCTTCGCGAGATAGAAACCTCATACTATATGTCAATTAAAGATAAAGATAATTTTATTTCTGACTTGATGGTAGGACGTGGTGAAATGGATAGTATTGAGGATGAACTAGCCACAACTAAAAGAAATGTTGCAGAAGATAAAACTTTATTAAACGCTCCTTTTGCTAAACTTGCTTCTTTAAAGGAAGAATTGTTCAAGCTGCAGAAGATTAGGAATGGTCCTGAGAAGTTAATGGCCATTCATGGAAATATAACTACTTTATGTAATAATTTTGAGGACAAGTTATTGTTTTTATGAGAGATGTCCATTTTGATAATAAGATCAAGAGAAATATTATAAAACTTTTACATACCTTTCTCATTCTTGTTCTTGACTATAATAGGATCTTTCCCTATCATGCTGAAGCAGTGACTTGCATGGAGTAATTTTCTTATGAATAAGAGAGAACTAGCTCCTAACTTTTATCATATCTGTTTGTATGGCCAAGAGCTATGTTGTGTGTTGTTTTTTTTTTTATTAGCTCATGTTATATGTGTTTTCAAATAAAATATAAAACATGTTTTCAACAAAAATATATAGTTTTTGTTATTTTATCTTTTTGTATCATAACTTTGTGTTCAAAATAAAATGTGTTGTTGAAATTAGGGATATTATATGGAATTTTGTAAAGAGACACTACATATAAAGGCATAAAGATATAGAGATTTAAAATGTATCATGGAGACAATTCTTAATGAGAATAGAAATCTATCATTAGAGACAATCCAATCCTAGTTAAAATAACTTAGAGATAATGAATAAAATATGACGTCAAACCCAATCATGAAAGTAGATAACTTGAAACATGATGGGTGATACAAAGGCTTTAATGACATAAAATTTCTTAAAGTAAACATAAAATGAATTCATCATATAATGATAAAAAGATGGTTCAGAGACTTGGTGGTGTTTTAACAAAAGTATATCTTTAGGTGGTTGAAATGCCACGGTTATGGGATATTTTTCTTTTACTCATCCTACAAGTGGTAAGTGTTAGCATTAATTATTCGTGCTACTTTAAACGGGTTATCCCATTTTGGTGCTAACTTTTCTCTTCCTTTAACATTCCATGTTACCTCTAGTTTTCTCAATACCATGTCTCATACTTTGAAACACATGTTTTTCACCCTAGCATTATGGTATTGGGCGGCTCAGTGTCTACAGGTTTCATTTATCATTACAACTATATGTCGAGCTTTCTTAATCAAATCTAAGTTGGCCCTCAACCTGTTATTATTTTTTCATATATAAATAAGTGTAACACCCTATAACTGGGACAACCTATTTCAGTGGGGACAACAATTTCAGTCCTATATGTTAAGTGAAAAGGTGTCTTGCCTATTGAGTTTTTTTAAGTGGTTTTGTATACCAATAAAATATCATCAAACAATTCATTCTACTCTCTTTTATCTTTTTATATCTTCTTTTTTAAACCATTCAATAATAGTTTATTTGCTAGCTCACTTGTCTATTTATTTTTTTTTGTGAAACTAAGGAGAACCTATGTTCGATTATTTCTTAATGCTGATTATTGCATTGATCTCATGGAGAAGGGGTCTTCCTAACATAACATTACACACTAGGTAAATTTTGATCATCATGAATATATGTGGAAGCATACAATAATTGAGGTATGTGTCGATGGTCATAGAAAAATCCAAGGCACCCTTCATTAACACTTTTCTCTCTTTAATCTCTATTACATGATTCTTTACTAGAATTAACTTAAAGGTGCCCATGTCTATTTGTATCAGGGCATCCTGTCACACGTGTGCGGCGTCGGGGCGAAAATTTTCACTTTAAATCTAAAATGTATGTATCTATCTATCTAGCAAATATAAGGAGACAAGAAATACTTGTCTTTTATCAGTGAAAAATGGAATGAGAGTCGCCACCTAGTATTTTGGTCACTAAGAACCCTAACTGGTCTCAGAGATCGGGTACGGGGATTGGTTGCGTAAAGGGAAGGTATTAGCATCCTAAATACGCCTTACCTAAGGTAAGCTGCATTATTTGATTGTCTGATAAAAAGCTAAGGTGTTATTTAACGATTGGTCTGTCTATGGTTTAAGAAAAGTCCTCCTCAATAAGAAGGTCCTTATCTTATCGGGTAAAATCCTAACCATTCTAATGTCTATACAAAAAAAAAACTATATTTTTAATATCAGGAATACGTTTTACGTATAAATTCGTAATCCCATATACTTAAGAAGATAAAAATATATTTTTAGAATTTTTAAAATATTGGGCAAGTTCTCATGGCTCTAACAAACTTGTTATTAAAGCCAAAGTGCATTCTAAAACCTTTTTTGAATGTTTTTGTTTTATGCGTAAAAAAGACAATATGATTTTTTTTATAGGAAAATACGATGTGATGATTTTTTTTTATCTTTGAGAGACTTGGCCGTATGGCCGTATGCATGAAAAAAATATATTTTTTTGGTTTTATAATTTTTTTGCAATGTTTTGACGAAAAGCATGTATTTTAATACCGGATTTATATCTTTACGGTATAAAAATACAAACCAATATTACATAAAATAGATAGGAAAATACGAGAAAAATACCAATTTTTTAGAAAAGATTTTTGGAATTAAATTTTTTTTTTAAAATGAACAGTGGATTACTCTCCACTGTTCACGCAATGTGAACCGTGGAGACCACCGAGGAAGAAGAAGAAGAAAAGGGAAGGGGAAGGAGGCTGACCTGCGATTGAAGCTTCACTGCGACGAGGAGGCTCTGTCGGTGGCTCAGCTGGCTTCGATGGAAGGAATGGTGGCCGGTGTCGGTTGCTGGTGAAAGAAGAAGAAAAGTTACAGAGGAGAGAGGCTCGGAGGCGCTCTCATTATATGAGGTGTTCAGGCAGTTGCTTGTGATGGATATGGAGGTTTTCAAGCTGGTGGCGACGATGTTGGCGGCTGAACGCTGCGGTGGAGAGAGAGAGAAAGAGAGAGAGAGAGAGAGAGAGAGAGAGAGAGGCAGGTTCTACTGGCAGCAGGAACCGAGTTAGGGAGGCTGGTTTTTTTGCTGTCTTTGGACCCAAATTTCTCCCTCGTTGAAGCATGAAAATCACATATATTTATAGGTGGTGGAAGAGTAACACTTCTCTTCTAGTGCCAAATTTCAGCCTTTGGTTCAACCTGAAAATACACCAACCACTACTTCAAAGAAGCAATGATGAACTTCTAGTTTTGTGCAGGAAAATAGCTGGTCGGGTTGGCCACTTTAGGGCGGTGCCTCCGCCTCTACAGCCTCGATCAGCAAACACTATTTATACCAGGGTGTATTCAAGTGTCAGTGTATCGTTTTCGTGCAGGTTTCATTTAATTTGGGGAAGAAACGAGGCGTCAAATGCCTTGGGAAGGAGGCCCCTCGGGCAGCCTCTCTAAAGAAGATAATGAATAGTAATTTTTCTGCCAATTATAGTTTAGTCCCTTAATTTGTGATTTATCTCTAATTACACCCCTGATTGGCCTCAAATTGTTAATTTTGTCTAATTTCACCCCTGCCGAACTTCAATTCGAACCCCATATTTCCGCGCCTTTTCCAATTTGGTCCTTGGTCTCTGATTTATGCAATTTGACCCTCAATTGATCAATAAACTTCCAATTTCTTCAATTTGGCCCCTGATTTGGTTAATTTCAACCCCTCTATTTACGCGTCTTTTTCAATTTGGTCCTTGGTTTTGGATTTCCTCAATTAAGTCCTTAATTGGCCATCAAACTTCAATATTTATGCAATTAAGCCCCTGATTTGACCAAATCAACTCTCAAAAATTATAATTTGGCCCCAGAACTTTAATTTCTTTCAATTAAAGGCCAAATTAACTTTAAAATCCATTTTTTTTGCAATCAAATCCTCTATAAATTCAATTCAACCTTCAATAAAATCTAATTAAGTCCATAAACATCTAATTTTGGACTTTTCTCCTCAAATTAACTTTTCTTTTTCCAACAGGGCTCTCATCATTTAAGAATATACTGTCAAAATTTCAATCTTTGTATTTTTTAACCTTCTTAATCAATTGTTCTGACCATTTACCGCACACTCCAGCCTTCTACTGCTATTATTATTTTCCAATTTCTTCCGACTATTGTTGTTACTCAATTTTGGACCCCACGTGCTGGAGACGGTGTATACCTCTTTTGAACAGAGTGTAGGAGTTTAGCTCATATTCGCCAAAAGATTGACAAAGGCATAGAAAGAAATATTTTGAAATCTTGTTTGAGCTGTTTTCTGCTCTTTTTATCCTTCCCCTTTACTACCAAAATCATCAGGTTTTCTTAGGTTGATCAGGAGTCTTCATAATGCTAAATTCGTTCTTTTTTATCTGGTCTTTAAGGTTGAATAAATCCCTCAGAATTTGCACTAAAAAATAGTTCTGCCGCTGTCGTAACTTTTTTGGTTCCAACTTAGGCTCTGATTCTGACTCAGTTTCGTACGATATCTGACCATCCTAGGTATATCCTGTCACTCATTACACATTGAAAAATTGACGTACACCTTTATTAGGTCCTAGGGATCGTTGTTCTTAGAGCAGATTCTCAGTTAGATTTGGATGCTCAGTATTGTCAGATCAAGAACCTTTTTGACCAACTAGATTACTGCCAGTTTCTGTTCTGTAAAAAGATTTTATCTCACTTCAACTCCTTCATCAAAGTTGTAGTCCTAGACGCGTAGATGAATTTGGGCTTTTGAATCACTTGATTTCGATATCAGAGGCCTAAGATGTTCCCGTTTGAATATCTAACGTGAAGGCAGAGAATTCTGCCGCGAGAAGGATATTGACCCGAGTCTGCACTAAAGAAACTCTATTTTTGGCCTAGTTTTTGTGATTTTTGTTCTTAGTTCATACTCTCAGTCATATCAGGATTCTCGGCATTCGTCAGTTTTTGAGTTAGACCCGGAGATTCCTTTTGACCAACTAGATTACTGCCAGTTTCTGTTCTGTAAAAAGATTTTATCTCACTTCGACTTCTTCATTAAAGTTTTAGTCCTAGACGCGTAGATGAATTTGGGCTTTTGAATCACTTGATTTCGATATCAGAGGCCTAAGATGTTCCCGTTTGAATATCTAACGTGAAGGCAGAGAATTCTGCCACGAGAAGGATATTGACCCGAGTCTGCACTA
>Ga0325405_1003252_pt1 | contig 16723 bp, 10 predicted proteins | sample PopdelMetagenome_21_FD_205663 | JGI IMG/M metagenome (GOLD analysis project Ga0325405, IMG submission 205663) | Populus deltoides microbial communities from Bellville, Georgia, United States - Xylem-Control-R2 | ecosystem: Host-associated > Plants > Phyllosphere > Stem > Wood/Secondary xylem...
TTTTTTACTTACTAGCACATTCATCGCACCTGCTTTGTAATGGTGTGGGTGCTTTGGCCTCTTCTCTCTTGATATGTAAATCAAATGCGGTAACTCATCGGAAATGCCGGCCTTGTTCTCCCTCACAACCTACAAAACGTTCGTCAAAAATTATCGGCAATTAAGTTCAAAATATTTGTGAAATCCTATAGAAAAAAACAAATTAAATTACCATGTAAAAGAGCATCATCATGTATAATTAGAAGGCACCAAGAAACAAAAATATTTATATATAATTACAGTAAGGGGTGACTTTACCTTGATTATAGTTGGGTGGTTTTTGCCCTCTATATTTGAGAAGGCAGCAAAATCACCACTTAGATTCCTCTCGATGGATTTCTTGTCTGCATCGTTAATCTTGGAGGCAAGCTCCTCGTACTCATCCTACCAGACATGGAAACAACACTAGTTTTTACTGCTCGTAGTTAATACATGTCCTGTTTGTTTTATTACCTTATCCTCAATCAATTTAGAAAACATTATATACATATATAATATACGGAAGTATTTTATTTTATATTTTTTTATTTCATTTGTAAAGCAGATTTTTTATTTTTTTTAAACAGCCATTAAACTTTTCAGAGTTCATCTGTTAAATGACTGTCTTTGTATTAATACACTCAGTATATATATATATATATAAAAAAAAAGGAAGAAAAAGAGTCTATCTAATCAAGTGTACGTTGCACAGAGTGTTGATGCTCGAGCAAAAAAAGAAAAGAAAGAAAGCCTTGACGCAAGGTTGACAAATTCCAGATATTTAACTAATTCCCGAGTTGAAGATTACCTTCATCTTGTTGTATTCTTGCTGGAATTCCGAGGAATTGTTTAGAGATACCTCACTAGAAAAGTATCTGAAAGGAGCTCTAGCCTGAATATTATGCTTCTTGCAAAAGGGAGCCCAAAGCTTGGCAAACTTGGATGCTTCAACAAGAGAATAGTAGGTGGTAGGGGAGCAACCGTCATCCGATACATAGCAGGCTAGTTTATCGGCTGGATAGTCGACTGCCAACAAGGATATGACAGTGTTTACAGTGAGTATCGGCGGTTCTAGCACCGGGTCTGCTGTTGTAACAAATATATCCACAGGAGGCAGCTCTTGTATCCTATTAATTGGTGAAGGAAGAACATTTGACAGCAACAAAGTTCAGAACATGAGGTTATGTATATGCATGAAAGGAAGTGATTCAAACGAATCGATTTTTATATTATTATAATTAAAAATTGCACGGTACTGTTTCTACATGAAAAAGAGTGTTACTTTTGTGAAAGGCGTTCTGGGTATGTTTTGTACTCCACTGGATTCCATTTGCTACTGACAGTGAGAACCCAAGTGAAGGTAAAACATGTCTCGCAAAGGAGAGCGAGAAGCCAAGCAAATCCATGGTTGCTGATATAGAGGAGACGATAAACAAGGAGAGATATGAGAAGAACCAAGATTGTAATATCAAAGGCTCTATGTATAGGGTATTTAAGAGCAACTTTGTCATATAAATTAGGAGGGGAGGTTGCTTCGGCCATTGAAGATAGAGCCTTGAGCTTGAGCTAGTGCTAGTGCTAGGATTACGGACTTGTTACGTTTCGGTATAATGTAATATATACACACATACGTGGAGTGCGTAACGATCCGATGTATATGGTTGTGATTATTTATTTATTTATTTATTTATAAATATCTTGCAGTCCTGACCATGAGTTTTAAATGATTGGCGATGAAAACACGTGTCCTACTCGGAGAAGAACAAAAATAAAAAACGGTAATTGATTGCATTATTGATAGGTGTCAGTTTTTTTTATTTTTTTTTATTATTATTAGGAGAAAGTGAAGTTATAATATTTATTGCAATTTTTTATTGATAAATAAAGAATTCTTTCAACCAATTTATATATGAGATTATATTTTATTTTCCAACAATTTTAAAACCAATCTTTCTACATCAATCTTGTATATTTAGAATAATATTATTTTAACATCGATTTTAAAATTTGAATGAATTTTTTTAAAAAAAACAATTTTCCTCGAGTATCAAGTTAGCTGATACAATAAAAAGACATAGGGATCCCATTTGAAATTCGAATGAACATATTAGTAGTTTTGAATACTACAAGATTTATTAGTTTTATTATTGAATTTTTCATCAGTATTTACTTTCATAGTCCGTTGGAAAAATCCTTATTGATAATTCATGGTTAGTAGGTGAATCTAGCGATAATAAGTTTAACAATGGATTTACAGAAGGATAAAGCAAACAAAAAAAAATCTACCAGCTTCATTTCATCGGTAGATCTATCAATAAATTTAACATATTGCCGACAAGAAAATCATATGTAATTTCATTGATGTTTTTATTTTTCCATTGATATATCCATTGACAAATATAACTTATCACCGATAGAATATCATTTGTAATTTTGTTTGAGTTAACAATAGCAATGACATTTGCAATAATTATTTTCCAACTCTTTGGAATATACTGGAGGAAGTGTTCCGTCGGTAACCCCTTTAGTAATAATTTAAAATATTTTTTTAAAAAATATTGAACATAATTAGAAAAATAATTAAAATATATTAAAATTAAACAAAAATCAAATATATAAAAAGAAATTAAAATAATATAAAATTAAATATTTATTCCAAATTTAAACATTTTTAGGTTCAAATACAATAAATTTAAAATAGAGGTGGTCATTGCTGGGATCGTAGGGCTATTAAGGAGGAGCACATGGATCACCCATATGTGATCTCATCTCAATTACCATTCAATAGAGTTCTTCATAATCCGTAGTGAGTTGTTTATATTTTTCATTAAGATGGGATGTCTGATCATGTGTTCGTTGGTCTAATATCGCCCCAAATTCTGGAGTTCTAGTGCTTGGAACTGATTGCAAGAATCCAATAGTTAAAACACTACGGGTCGTACATAAGTTTTCTGTCATAGTGTTAGAGAATCTGTATACCTGATTTCTATTGAGCCTGCCGAACAATCCTCCCTCCAACCACAAATTTGGATTTATATCCGGATGGATCGAAGGATTGTTCCCGTATCTCTCCTTCAAACGACTATTATATGTATCATGGAAAGAAAAAAATAAATTCATCAAATTGAAGGAAATTATAACTTAATAAAAAATGGTTGAAAACTAAATACCATAAAGTGCTAAGCTCGACTATCAATGAACTCTTGCATCCTTTTTTTACGGTCATCACTCCGTACATGTGTTTCAACAAAAACTCCATTTGGCTTGACTCGCGTCCATGAACCATAAATTGTAAGATAAAAATATTGTCAGTTAAATATATTTATAAAAAAATAGCAAATAAAAATTGGATGTAATAAAAAAATCTTACTATCTGCTTTCCATGTGAAACAAACATAATGGAGTTGCTGGTGTGCGTGGTAATGAAATCAGGAACATGCCAATGCTGGTTCTCTACACCGGACTGTGATCGTCGCGTGAAGCATGCAGACTTCATTTGTTGAATGTATTCTGTCCATATAGCCTCCGAGATATATGGCAGTCTAAAATCCTCCCAAACCACCACGTCATTCCAGGTTGGAAGTTCGTTTCCTCTCGTGTATTTTTTTTTGCTTTCTTTTTAGTGTTGTGCCAAAAATCACGCAACCTATATGATATCAATAAATTATCTATTACTAAATGAAAAATAAAATTTTAATATTAAAAACATTATCCTAATTTTGATCTAACGTAGTTGCAGCTCTCTCCCATTCAAATTTTCCCTTATAGTAAAAATTTATAAAACAAAAATTTTAGTAATTTCAATAAACTAACCAAATTAAAATAATAAAAAAATATTTAAGTTAATACTGACCTTAAACCTTGAAAACCATGTATCGACTTGCAGTTTCCATTCAAGATATTTGCAAACCTGGCTCCATTGAAATAATGAAATTTCCATCGATGATTTAAAGGCCGATGCTATTATTCTTGTAGCCTCAATTTTTGTAAACCTGAAATTGCATTCGTTAAATAAAATTATTTAAAAAAAATTATTAAACATGTTGTGAAAGCTAAAAAAAACTTACATTGAAAAGTTGTTCTTCCACCGAGCCTCGTACTTACGGGGAAATGGATTTCAATATGAAGGGACCCCCCCGATGTTGCGAGATCGCACTCAATGACCCCACGTCATGAGTCGATATCTGTGCCTCAGGTGCCTGTTCTTGGTCGGAACCTAATGACTTGTGATCATCAATATTGTTGCTAGAAGAATTAGCAACGATCATGTCCTCACGATATGTAATAAACTTTCTCATAGGCATCTCCACAATTTAACATAAAAAATTAAATGATTTTTATTTTTAAAACACATTTAGCAGCACCTCCCCTATATGAGAGGCTACCTAAAATTTTTAAACCTATAAATACACAATATATATGCCACAAACCAATTGATTTTATCCAATTTCTTCCAACAAATTAGAATAATTTAATTTCACACAAAATTCTCATTTTCTAAATGGTAATATATATAATAGTAAATTTACAAAAATTCAAAATAATAATTAAAATTAATCCAACATAATTAATTGAAATTGAACAACAAAATTGCAAAAAAAAAAAACTAAAATTCATCAAAATAATGAAAAAATTATTTCAATAACAACTAAATTCAACATAATTTTTTTTAAGTGGTAATATTTGTGATCCTAAATTTACAAAAAAAAATAATTCTAAATAGAATAAAATAATAACTAAAATTCCACAAAATAATGCAAAAAATATTTCAATAACAATAAAATTTAACACAACCATTAATTCATAAAATTAGTTAAGAACTCAAAATTGAACAAAAATAATGACCTAAAAAAAATAATGCAAAAAAAAAAAAACACAAATAAAGAAGAAAAAGGAATGAAAAATTCTTACCTTTTTGACATGCTTAGTTTTAGCTCAAAATGAAAAAAAAAAACAAAATAAATGAAAAGAGAAAAAAAAAACCAAAAAAGAAATGAAAAATGAGAAGAGAAATGAAGAAAAACAACAAACCTTAGGATAAGAAGAGAATATGATGCTTGATGAGAAGAGAAAAATAACATGAATTGTTGAGAGAAAGTAAAGAAGAGAAGAAGAGAGAGTAAGAAAGGAGAAGAATGAAGAAGATGAAGCCTCGTATGTTATGCTCGTGGTCTTTTATATTAGGTTTTATCAATAGAAAGACCGAAAGAATATTAAATATTAATATCTTTAAGATTTTTATTGGTGATTTTGTCTATGAAGTCAAGTTGAAATTTTCATTTACCATAAAAATTTTCAGAAACCCTCCAAATACTACCCACATATTACCGACAACTTTTCATTTTACCGGTGATGTCATTAGTAAAAGAGTAAACAGTCAACAATAAAAAAAAAACATTTTGTTGGTGAAAAAAGCTTTAATTATCAGTGTCTTGAGAAGTGAACAATGCCAGCGAGAAGGAAAACAGTTCCCATAGTCTTTGGGATATATCGATAAAAATATTATGTCGGTATACCCGTGTATAACGAACACCATAAACAGTGCTAGGGAGAAGGGGAACAATTCCCATCGCCACTAGAATATACCGACAGACACATTCTATCAGAGTAAAAATAGTATCTGATGCCAAACTAGATCTATATTCCTTATTTATCTATCCTATAAATACTTAAACTCACAGTTGCACGCACAACATAATAACACTAGTTCACATCACAATAAAAAAAATATTTACTTGTCATTGAATAATAAACTAATATCATTGTCATTACATTGAAGTGAATTTCGTCCATAAATATTACATTCTAGTTTATGGAATTACACATTCGTGTTTTGCAAATTAATAAAAAATGTCTTATTCTTCGTCGCTTGACTTGTCCTTTATAAAGTTGAAAGACATTATCTCCTACAGTTAATTCATTGTTCCCATCCTAAACAACATCAACACGACCCATGAGTTTGATTTTCACTATGAATAATCAATCAACTCTTGAATTATCATTTCTAAAGAAAGAAGTGTATGTGTAATAAACTTGCTAGCATTGCATGATGAAAACAAAGACATCGTCGAACCAATAGCATGTTGTGGAGTCTAGCCTTTGAATTACTTCGACCAAACCATGTTAGTGATCTACTCTGATTCCTATGTCAGTGGTGTCATACCAATAGCATTTGAATAAAAATACTTTATTTTGTTTGCTATAATATTGCCATTCAATTACCTCTTCTTACTTCCAATAATAGTCAACTTCAAACTCATTAGAAGTCGATCCCTTAACACAAACTCTATTGTTATATGTCTTTTTACCCTGCCTATATTCTTCAGTATGAAACACATGTCCATTGACGAAATACCTGTTATAGCACTTCATATTTCTTTTAGGACCCAAACTTAGTAAAGACAAAGTAACATTAACATTCCCTCCCAATTGATAAACCTGGTAAATGAAGTACAACCATGAACAATTAACGAGAAATGTGTAATGAAATTAAGTATCTTGAGTGATAAGAATAATTAAACAATATTTACATTTGTTTTAAACCACTTTGAAAATTGTTTATATTTTAATTGAAAGATTTAAGATTTAGTTAATTGTGAATTTTAGGACAGCAAATATTGATGATGTTGCCTACAAAGAACTCAACAATGTATCACTTTATGATATTATAAGAGATAAATAGTTCAAAAATAGTGACATGTTAAATAATATACTTACTTAATAAAAAGTTGATTGCAGTTAAATAACACATAATTATATACTTTTCTGAATTCTATTTCAGACAAATATTTTCCGCTTACAGTATTTTTTTGGTAGGGGTCGTTCAGGACGGGAGAATATTGATAAGTTTCCACTCGAATGCAATTCCCCACCAACATCAAGCCTTAAAACAAAATTGATTCTTGTTCTCAATTGAGGCTCGAAATAGTACGAGATATGATGTTTGTTAGTGTGAATGCCTTGTTATTTTCATACAGTATAGACATGCTAGTTTTCCATGTGTGATTCAACCAGAAACCATTCCATAAGTAGGAAAATCATTCATAGTCTATATCAAAACTACCTTCATGAAAAAATTATGTTTCCTTGATACATCATTAGTCAAAGACTCGAATGACCACAAGTGCTTCAACTCATCAATCAATGATTAAAGACAAACATCTATATTCTGACCTGGACTATCAGGACCAGGTATGACTGTAGATAAAAACATAAACTATGACCTCATACACATCCTCGGTGGCAAGTTGTAAACCGTGAGTATCACTAGCCAACGAGAATAAGAAGCAGTGAATGACCCGAATGAATAGAATTTATATGCATATAACCCAAGACACATATTCCTAGTCTCCACTAAAAACTGAGGATGCACACTGTTAAAGTGTTTTCAGGCTTCACCATTGAAAATGTGCATCATCACTCTATCCACAACATCATGTGATTGGTACCATGTCATGTGCTTAGCAGTATTTGGTGACATGAATAACCTTTGTAGTCTAGGTGTGATTGAGAACTATCTAAGTTTTTTTGGTGTGACAAGAGTCCTTTCCCTGCCATTTCTAGGTTTATAACAAGAATGCGTATATGTTCTGCACTCGTTCAACTCTATATTTTCAAGATAGTACAACATGTAGAAGTTTGGACACACTTTAATTTTTTAGTAACCTAGACTAAGGGGTTTCATCATGGACATAATAACATAGAAGTTATTTTTCAGCTTGTTCCCTTTAGGTAAAATGCTTCTCGCCCATTTGATAATTCTATCATAATCGACCTCACTCAACCCATGATCTGACTTGATGGTGAACACCTATGCAACGATCAATAATTTACGGTGATTTGTGCAACCATCCTATAATGGTTCGTTAGAATCTTTCAAAATATCAAAAAACCTAGTCGTACTTGCATTAGGTTCTTTATTTACGATAGGACATTGATGGGCATAACCTTGATTCATTCTCATCGTATCGATAACAATATTCTTACAAGGATTACTACAATCATCTACAACTCCATACATGTTGCTAACACTAAAAGTTGACCCCAACCATCCTTTCTACCATGGTATCTTAAGGAACATGTGGTTTTTCGTGTCCATACCAACACAGGTATTTCTCCATAAATCCTTTTTGTAGAAGATGCATTGTAACAACATCTAGATCGAGAAACTTTTTATTCTTACACCTCTTGCAAGGATATCTAATACCGTCTCCACTAATATTTCTTAGATTAGATAGTGCGTAATTCATAAAATCAATGGTTGAAGACAAACATTTATACTCTGACTTGGACTATTAAGACCAGGTATGACTGTAGATAAAAACATAAATTATGGCCTCATACACATCCCTGGTGGAAAGTTGTAAACCGTGAGTATCACCGGCCAACAAGAATAAGGAGTAACAAATGACCCGAATGGATTGAATTTATATGTATTTAACTCAAGACACATGTTCCTAGTCTCCACTGAAAACTGAGGATGCACATTGTTAAAGTATTTCCAGGCTTCACCATTGGAAGGGTGCATCATTACTCAATCCACAACATCATATAAATGGTACCATGTCATGTGCTCAATAGTCTTTGGTGAAATGAATAACCTCTATAGTCTAGGTGTGATTGAGAAGTATCTAAGTTTTTTTTATGCGACAAGAGTCCTTTCCCTGCCAGTTTTGGGTTTATAACAAGAATACCCACATGTTCTGCACTCAGTCAATTTTCTAAATAATACAACATGCAAAAGTTTGGACACACGTCAATTTTCTAGTAACCTAGACTGAGGGGTTTCATCATGGACATAGTAGCATAGAAGTTCTCTTTCAGCATATTCCTTCCAGGTAAAATGCTTCTCGCCCATTCGATAATTCTGTCATAACTGACCGCACTTAACCCATGATCTGTCTTGATGGTGAACACCTATGGAACGGTCAATAATTTATCGTAATTTATACAACCATCCCATAATGGTTCATTAAAATCTTTCAAAATATCAAAAAACTTGGTCGCACTTGCATTAGGTTCTTCATCTATGATTGGACATTGATCGGTATGACCCCGATTCATTCTCATTGCATCAATAACAATATTCCTATAAGGATTAGTAATATCATCTATAACTTTATACATGTTGCTAGCACTAGAAGTTAAGCCATCCATCATTTCTACTATGGTATCTTAAGGAACATATGGTTCTCCGTGTGCATACCAATACAAGTATATCTCCATAAATCCTTATCTTGTGAGATGATTTTATATTTGGCACCGACATATCCTAGATTGTCTTTTCTTTGTTCGAATCAACTTTTATTCCTCGACTTCTTACTGCAAAATCCAATAGTTTTTCGGTCCTTACCCCAAATGAGCATTTTGCAGGATTTAATCTTAATAAGAATTTCCGCAACCTTTTAAGCAATTTTCTCAATACTTACCCATGATCTTCTTCTTTCTTTGACTTGGCAAATATATCATCCACATAGACTTGCACTTTTTTGTGCATCATGTTGTGGAACAAAGTGACCATTGCTTTTTGATACATGGTACTAGCATTCCTCAATTTGAATGGAATCATTCTATAGCAAAAGGTTCCCTAAGACGAGATGGAGGTAGTTTTCTCCTTGTCTTCCTCTGTCATTCTAATCTGATTATATCCTGAGAACCTATCTATGAATCAATATATGACACTCTTCACAACATTGTCGACTAAGACATCCATGGTAAAGGAAAGTCATTATTCGAGCTTGCTTTGTTCAAGTCTTTGTAATCCACACACACCCTAATCAAATCATCATTTTGGGGAACTACAAATACATTAGCTCATTGAGGATAATGGACCCCATCAAAGAATCATGCATCCCACTGTTTCTATATTTATGCCTTCACTTTAAGCAGCACATTTGGGCTCATTCATCTGGTTTTTTGTTTAACCAACTTACTTCCTTCCACCAAGGGAATCACGTGTACCACTATGTCGGTGTCTAAACCAGACATATATGCATAACTCCAAGCAAAGAAATCTGCATATTCATATAACATAGAGATTATGCCATCTCTTTCCTTGGCTGTAATAAGGGTCTAATCTTCAATTCTTTCTTTTCAAGGCTTGAATATGACATCAAAGCTGTCATTTTTTTTATTGAAGGTTGGAGATAATGGGTAGTAGTTAAACGTGTCATCTAATTTTTTTTTTACTTGGCGTTGACCAAAACAACGCTTTTTTGAAACAAAACAAGTCATTTTGGTCAAAACATAATTAAAAGACATTGTTTTATTTAAATGAAACTGCGTCATTTTGATGTTTTAGCTTGAATTAGGTCATTAATCTCATTTTTTTATGCTATCCCCTAATCTTTTAATTTATTCAATAAGGTTCTTGATTTCAAGAATCGATTCAATCTCACCCTTGCAAAGCTTCAAAAACGCTCACTGATATAAGCGTGTTTTTCAACTTAGTCCTTGGTGTTGGGTATTTTTAACTTCATCCCTAATTGACCTTTAAATTTTTTATTTCTTTAATTTCACCTCTCTTTTCAATTGGGTTTGGCCTTGAATTTACAACATTTTGCAAAAAGGTATTTGGTTATGAATTTCTTCAATTTGGCCCTTAATTGATCCTCTAACTTTGATGTTCTGGTAATTTTGTTCCTAATCTCACCCAATTGAGTTTAGAAAAATTAAATTTGGTCCTTTAATTCCAATCTTATCAATTAAACCCAAATTAGGCTTTCAAATTTAATTTTTCACCAATTAAGTCCTTAATAAAATTAGTTTTACCCTTTAAAAATATAATTAAATCCTTGCACCAAATTAAATGTTTTAAATTGATCAAAGTTAATTTTTAAACTTAATTAAACTTTTAATTAGGCCCATGATTAAATCAAATTGGCCTATGAAAAATCTAATTAACTCCTCAGACTTAATTTTTATATAGATTCGTCTAATAATCAATCAATTTGACCTTGAATCTGCATTGTTTTTCAGTCTTGGGTACAATAGGGTACAATTGGCTCTCAATATTTATCTAAAACTCTAGTTTGGTTCCTTCATACATTTGAAACCCTTCTCATCCTGTTTTTGCCAAGTTGTTAGTGTTTTTTTTCATTTTTTTTTGTTTTGAATTAAAAAAAGGATAATTTTGGAGAAAACTCGATAATTAGGTAATGAAAATTCTATAAAAGTTTAGGCCATTTGTTTAAAATCCAAAGATCAAGTGATTAGTATCTTTAAGGATTTCCATACCAAAATTGAAAGCAAAACTGGTAGAAAACTTAAATATATTTGAGCTCAATTCTAAAATGGAGAAGGATCTTCTGAGAAATATTTTAGGGAATATAGCATTAAGATGAAGAAGAAACTTCTAAAGACTCCATGATAGAATGAAATAACTAAGAGAATGAACAAAACCATTAGTGAAAGAATTAAATATATGTTCTCTTATGTAAGGTTGTTTAAATCTTTTTTGGGTGAGGCAATGAAGACCACAATTTTCATAATCAACCTTTCTCCATTAGTTCCTTTTAACTTTGATGTTTTAGATAGAGTATGGAAAGGAAAAAATATTTCTTAAGCATACTTAAGAGTGTTTTGTTGCAAGGAATTTGTATATGTTTCTAAATATGAAAAGTCTAAGCTTGATAGTAAGACAAATTAAGTAATGTGTTTTCTTAGGTTCTGAAGATGATGAGTTTGACTATAGGTTATAGGATCCAAAAATGAAAAAAAATGTTAGAAGTAGGGATATAATTTTCTTTGAAGATCAAACCAATGAAGACTTGAAACAAAAAGAGAATAGAATCTACTAATTTTTTACTACTAGTTTGGATTCAAAACCTACTCCACAATTACCTTTTATGCCTTTTAATCATGAGAGAGATTTGCAAAGTGATGATAATGATTATTTTCCTTCTGGGTCATTAGTTGAGGATCTTAAGCCAGTGAATGATGATGATGATGATGTTATTTATGAACAAATTATTCTAGAAGCTCTAAAAGAGCCATAGTTAAGGAGATCCACTAAACCTCACCAAGCTTCTACCGGATATTCTTCTTATGAGTATTTATTGGTCTCTAATAAGAAAGAGACAAAATGCTTTGATGAAATTATGTCACATGAGAAGAAAAATAAGTGGTTAAAAGCCATGCAAAAAGAGATAAAAAGATTTGCATAAGAACCATACTTTTGAGTTAGTGAAGCTTCGTAAAAGCAAAAGATATTTAGATTGAAAATTGAAAAAAAATTACTCTCGGCCAAGTTACAAGGCAATTTCAATTGGAAAAAGGGTATTGATTTTTTTAAAAAATCTTTTTACCTATATTTAAAATATCTTTAATCTGAATTGGTTGATCATATTTTAATTACACAAAAAGAAAAAAGATTTGATAATTATAGATTATAGATTTAGTATATTGATGTCTTTCCCAACAAGAGTTTATTTATCATAAGTGTTTAAAGTTAACTACTTGTATTCAAAATGAATTTTTTTTTCATTTTGCTAGAAATAAAAATGTATTATTCCTCCCGTACAATTTTCTCATTTAATTTCTATGGCAAAACTTGCCCTCCTCTACAAATATCCAACAACACTAATTTGTTGATGTGATTGTGTTTCTATATCAAAACATTACTTTGGTTGTAAACCTACCGGTCTTCTCTCTATCTCTTTGACACTACGTCCGCAGACATAGTACATAAAAAAAGTCTTCAAGAGTAGCTTGTATGCAACAATAATGACATGTGTGGGTCCTTGCAGCAGGAGTACCACAGGTATGTATGGCTACCACAATCATGGTAGCTGTGTTGTCTTCTAGTCTCTTTAGGGTTTTCATTCATCTACCACAATTCACAGCCACGGGAGATGTTTAGAGTTTGTTTGGAAGTGTGGTTACTAGTATTTTTTAAATAATTTTTTATGTCAAAATACATGTTAATGATTTTTTTCATTTTTTAAAAATCATTTTTGACATCAGCACATCAAAACGATCCAAAATATACAAACCATATTCAATTTTAGTAAAAAAAAAATTCAAAATTTTTGAGAACGCAGTCGCAGCCGCGTTTCCAAACATAGTGTTAATAAAACAAAATTGAAAACGACAAATAAATTATTTTTTTGGCTAATATAAAAAATAAATTTAAATAAATTATTTTTTTCTAGTTTCAATTGCTACGCTTCTAACATAAAATAATGTGAATAGGAAAATGCGATCAATTAATAGAGAGATCTGATTACAAATTCTGAAAAAAAGAATAGCTAGCATTGATGAAAAGTTCTGTATATATTGTGTCCAAGTAATATTTTTAGCATCAAAAAGCTCCTCTCCAATTGAATTATTGAAGCTTCATTGTTGAAGTGTGGATGTGTTTAAAATGTCGTGGAAATTTTATCGTAATGCCTCTGTCAGTATTATGAGTAGAACACAGTATTTAAAATCATGCAATGAATCTTTGGGCGTCTGACACTCCCATTCGAGGTGGAGACCAGGAGGTTGAAAGAAACCAACAAGCTTTTGGTTGGTGTGGAGAAGTATTAAGAGCGTTTGGCTATGCGGTTCAACCTGCTTTTTATTGAATTTAAATTTTTTTTTGCTAAAATTAAGTGCGATTTGTACTTTTTAGATCGTTTTGATGTGCTGATATCAAAAATGATTTTTAAAAAATAAAAAAATATCATTGGCATATATTTCGGCACGAAAAGCTATTTGAAAAGCAAACACTATTACACTGCCAAACACCCTCTATGAATACATGTATCTAGATTAATGCGTTGAAATTCAATGTCATCTAGAATTTATAATTTATAAGAATTTTAATATTAATTAAAAAATAAATTCCTTGTAGAAAAAAATTTATAATAAACTAGTTTATTACAATCATTGTCTAATTAGAATGTTAGATTCCTTATTAGATTCAAATTTCTTTTGAATAGTTTAATTTTTTTTTGATTAGTTAGGACTTAAAGCCTATAAATAGATTTGTAATCTTAAACATTACATATAAGTTGAGAGAGATATAAAGAAGATCTAAAAGGTATATCTTTTGAAAGAATTCTTAATAAAATATCATTCATCGTATTCTTGTTTTTTAGCTTTATTTTTATAAATTAATTATAACATCTTGTTTTTCTTTTCTAACAAATAATATCAGAACTTATGTTTTGTTATTTAATACGATGAATTCAAACCTTTCACTTCAATGATTTAGATTGACAAAGACAACTATTAAATTTGATGTATTCAATGTTCTAGATGCATAAATAACAAATATTATACCTGATATATTCAAATAAAAGCTTGACTAGTTTTTTATGATGTAATCTTAAACATTACATATAAGTTGAGAGAGATATAAAGAAGATCTAAAAGGTATATCTTTTGAAAGAATTCTTAATAAAATATCATTCATCGTATTCTTGTTTTTTAGCTTTATTTTTATAAATTAATTATAACATCTTGTTTTTCTTTTCTAACAAATAATATCAGAACTTATGTTTTGTTATTTAATACGATGAATTCAAACCTTTCACTTCAATGATTTAGATTGACAAAGACAACTATTAAATTTGATGTATTCAATGTTCTAGATGCATAAATAACAAATATTATACCTGATATATTCAAATAAAAGCTTGACTAGTTTTTTATGATGTAATCTTCTCCATATCTATTATTTATATAATTTCAGTGGTGAAAGTTTCTGCAACCCTAACAATGACATGTGTGGGTCCTTGCAGCAGGAGTACCAAAAACATGTATGGCTACCACAATTATGGTAGCTGTGTTGTCTTTTTGAAACTTTTCTATTCTCTTTAGGATTTTCATTCAGCTACCACAATTCACAGCCACGGGAGATGCCTAATAAAAAATAATTGAAAACGACAAATATATTATTTTTTTATTTTTTGGGCTAATATAAAAAAATCAAAAATAATATTATTTTAATATATTTTTAAATAAAAAATACTTTAAAAAATAAACTGTTGCAATACTTATAAAATTTAATTTGAATACATAATTCAAACTTTTTTTTAGTTTCCAATACTTATAAAACTTGATTTGAATACATAATTCAAACTTTTTTTTAGTTTCAATTCCTACGCTTCTAACATAAAATAATGTGAATAGAAAAATGTAATCAATTGTTAAAGAATTATTTCAACCCAATAACTTAAATTATTAGTGAAATGCTTTTGAGTTTGAAACTTGTATATACTCATTTTATCCTGTGCTTAATTTTTATTAAATAAATAGGAATGATGAGATTCGAACTCATGATCACTTGATCATTAAGGCTCTGATACCATGTTAAAGAACTATCTCAACCTAATAGCTTAAACTATTAGATGAAGTTTCAGGATATGATTTATATTATTCTCTAACTTCAATTAGAGAGATTTGATTCCAAATTCTGAAAAAAGAATAGCATTGATGAAAAGTTCTGTATATTGTGTCCAAGTAATATTTTTAGCATCAAAAAGCTCCTCTCCAATTGAATTATTGATGGCAGTTGAATTATTGAACCTTTTTTTTTGTTGAAGTGTGGATGTATTTAAAATGTCGTGGAAATTATTTTATCATAATGCCTTTGTCAGTATTATGAATAGAACACAGAATTTAAAATCATGCAGTATTGAAGCTGTGTGCGTCTGACACTCCCATTCGAGGTGGAGACAAGGACGTTGAAAGAAACCTACAAGCTTTTGGATGGTGTGGAGAAAGTATTGTGGCATTGACATAGAATACATGCACCAAGAATGATGTCAAGTACCAGAGGAGAGACGTTTTAGAAGGGCCCTTAAGGGTCATCGTGCTTGGATCACAGCGAAAGAACAGATCAGTCTCCAGGTACTAGAGCCAATACTTCTGCTGTTCAAATAGACACTTCATTTGAAGGACATGGGGCTGGAATCATCAGCCTTGTGAAGGGGAAACCGGTGGCAAATTTGGTTACCAAGGCTATATGGCACTTCCTCCACACCATATATATGTGTGCCCATATGTGCGCCTGTTAATAGTTTGCATGCTCAAGTATGTCTCCACTGGTTGTGAGCCATGCACTAGACCGGGCTTGCCCTGGCAGCATGAGAAGGAAGGGAGGTGTTGGAGGGAGGAGGGCAAGACGAAGGAGCGTGGACTACATAAGGGAAATATTGAATCCGAAGATGCACTATCCAATGAGCACATAAATGGAGTTTCTCCCTTCACAAATGGAGGAGACCGAGTTGCTTATGTTTTCAACTCCCAAAACTTGATCTCTTTGAGCAGGCCTGGGATAGAAAATTTTGCTAGGTTAGAGAACAGAACTGAACCTTGGTTCGTTGTGTTTGATGCACCTTGACGTCGCTTTTTCCAGGTAAAAGTTTGTTTCATAAATAACCCTCACCTAATTGCAAGTCATTGATCAGTACTAGGACAACGCATGACAACGCATTTCCATTTTTTGAACTCCATAAGCCATTGAAGATTCATATGTAGAGTTGGCAGCTAAGTTACTGGTAGATGAGATTTCAGGATATTATTTTTATTATTTTTTAACATATTTTTTTAAGTAAAAGCTCTCTGAACTTAAAACTTGCATAGGTCTATACTATCTTGTACTTAATTTTTATCAAATAAATAAGAATGATGGGATTCGAACTCATGACCACTTGGTCATTAAGGTTCTAATACCATGTCGAAGAACTATTTCAACTTAATAGCTTAAATTATTAGA
>Ga0325405_1003253_pt1 | contig 16723 bp, 17 predicted proteins | sample PopdelMetagenome_21_FD_205663 | JGI IMG/M metagenome (GOLD analysis project Ga0325405, IMG submission 205663) | Populus deltoides microbial communities from Bellville, Georgia, United States - Xylem-Control-R2 | ecosystem: Host-associated > Plants > Phyllosphere > Stem > Wood/Secondary xylem...
TTGTTATTTCCATTGATGATGGGGGTGGGTGATCATGCCTTAAAAAAAGCATTTCGAATACGGTTCAAATACAAGATGTGCTGCTAGAACAGAGAGATATACGAATAAAGGACAAGGTTCAGCGATACAATTAAAGAACACCAACAGACAATAGTACCTCTTGATGGATGGCAAGGTACACAAACAAAGAGCAAAACAGGCTTCGCTTGTTTTTGTTCTACCGAGTCTATCTGTTGATCGAGGGTGAGAGAGATGCAAATAGATAACCTCCGGTGGATGGGGAACCCTACAGTGAGAGGCTTAGATGTTATTAAGAGTGAGTAAAAAAATTGAAAAATTGAGAAATTCAGGAAAAAAAATAAAAAAACTGAACCGTTAAAAAAAACCGATTAAAATTTTAAAAAACCCGACCGGTTCAGTTTCGGTTTTATAAACTTAAAACCGAAAAAATCAAACCGAATCCAAACGAAAAAAAACCAAAAAAAACCATGTGGATTTAATGAAAGTTTCGATATCAACACTTCGCCTGAAACATTATAACCTTATTGAGGCTAGTGGTTCTATTTCTTTCACTCTGATATTCGATCTTTATAATCCATTTGACCATGTCGTGGTGCTCCTGCGCTGCAATCGACATCTCTCCCGAGTAAAAAACACAATACTTTCTTGTGCTTTCTAGTTAAAAATTTATTAAAATAATACTTTTTATTTTTATTTTTATTTTTAATATTAGTAAATTAAAACAATTGAAAATTATATAAAAATATTAATTTAATATTTTTTAAGGTTAGAATCAGTTTAAAAATTACTCTGAAGAATGAGAATTAATATCTGTAACTGGAAGTTATTATATCCTGGCAGTCGTACCAAACTAATACAAGGAGAAAAACGTGTACGGTCTGCTCATTTATCAGTTAAAATTATTATCATCCTTCCAAAAAGCGTCGACATCTCAACTAACGGCGTACTTGAATGATGGTTCTAGTCTAATGCCATCATAATCTTTCTTAATTAATTCACTATATTAGCCGTCTAATACAATTTTCAACAACACTAACTTCATCATTGTATTTTATTGTACCCTGTTTGTTTTTTTATTTTAAAAATATTTTAAATATTTTATTTTTTTTATTTCAAATTATTTTAATGTGATGATATTAAAAATATTTTTTAAAAAAAATATTATTTTAATGCATTTTCAAGTAAAAAATAACCATTACTATACTCTTAAATAAGCTTTTAATTGAATGTCTTTCTATGACTAGAAACTAAATTATACTCCACTTTATTGATTTGTCTAGACTAAACTAGAGTCCAGATAGGTTAATAGAAGACCAACTTAAGAATTCCATGAATTGAGTCTTAGCCAAAACTAAGAATTGTTTTTATTGAATTAAGTCTAGTCCAGGAGATTAACTCGTTAATTTATAGTTTAGAACTTAATCTAGATTGTATTTCATGCTGAAATACATTCAAGTTAACCAATTTATATATAATCTTTTCATCATTAAAACTCTTAAAAATACCTTTCTATTTTAGTCTCTTGTAAATATCTACACATAATTTTAGAAGAGAATGAATGTAGAGTTCGCATATACTTTGGTTGGGGTGAGATCGATTCCTACAAAACCACCTGATATAGTGAATGGATTTGGATCTTCATCAGGACAAGGGAGAGTCTCCTTTAAAGATAAGGTGCTAGGTATTCAAACTCCTCCGCTTATGAGAGAAAGGGTTAATCTGATTGACAATAATTTTATCCGTATTGAGCATGATAATGGGAATTGTTTATTATCAAAGGTCTATATTGATGATTCAGTCTTTTGAGAGTTGTGGTACCCTTGGTATGGTTCTCTGATCATTAAACTTTTTGGCAAGAAAATTGGTTACTATTAGTTAAGAATGAGATTGAAAGGGGTTTGGAAATTGAATGGAGGTTTTAAGCTTATGAACGTTGACAATGGTTTTTTCATGGTCAAATTTGATCTTGTAGATGACAGAGCAAAAGTAATTAATGGAGGGCCTTGGATGCTTTTTGAACATTACCTTACAGTGCGTAATTGGTCACCAGAGTTCATATCTTCCACAACAAAAATCAATGGAGCAATGGTATAGGTGCGGATTTCAAGCCTTAATCTAGTGTTTTATGACAAGAGCTTCCTCATGGCCATGGCTTTGGCTATAGGCAAACCTATTAAGGTTGACATGCATACACTGAATGTTTGAACGGGGGTGTTTTGCTTGTATTTGCATTGAAATTGATCTTGATCAACTCGTAGTGGGAAGATTATGGATCAAAAATAATTGGTATAAGGTGGAGTATGAGGGTTTACATTTAATTTGCAACAGTTGTGGCTGCTATGGGCATTTAGGGAGGGATTGCAAAGTTTTGTCATCACACGGTGTGTCAGCTGAAGGGATGGTGGCTGATGAGCCTAGGGCAACAACAGCCAGAGGAGATATGAACAATGGTAATGGCTCCACAGTTCAGGCCGTGAGTCCAGGTATCGAAAGCGAAATTCACGATGATTGGCTAACAGTTACCAAAGTTAGGAAACCAAAAAACGATAAGGGAGCGAAATTAAAAAAAAAGGTGTATTAGGGTAATAAATCTAATAAATTTGTGGTATTAGAGGGGGTTGATGAGGATATTTTTGTTGCATCACAACAATATGGGCTACAAGAAAAACAATATATGGGCCTGATTATTCCTAGTATAGGCCTGAAGTTTATAACTCAGCATAAGAAACGTGTAAAACGAGATAAGCCCATAGTAGTTGAGCCTATTATGAAGCCTGCTATTATTACAGACAAGAGACGAAGTAGAATTCAAAAAGGGAAGCATAAGGTGGTGCATACATCTATAACGGAACATGATTTTAATTACTTAAATATCTCAACACCTCTAGTTTTCTCATCAAAAGGCCCCGACATGACAAGGGAGAAAAAGACTCAGAGTAGAATGCTAACGGGTTGGGGAAGACAGGGTCCTATGTTGGAGTTACCACAACGACAATAAAAGAAAATAATAGTACACATGACCCTAACATAACTTATCCTTCTGGTGTTGAATGTTCGGATCATGCCACTAGTAAGGAGGATACTATTAACATCACAAATAGTATTAATGGGGTACTGGAAACAAGAGAAGGTATGGTTATAGATGGTGGGCCATGAACTGGTGGTTTTTGCTATCTTTTTTTTTTGTATTATTTCTTATGATGTAGTTATTCAATGAATTTTCAATCCTATCTTGGAATATTAGGGGAGCTGTTAACAACCAAGGTAAAAGACACCATACAGATTTAGTGTATAAATATCAGCCCTCACTCTTTGTGATATTGGAAACTCACACTCTGTTTGCTAGGGTGGAGAAATTATAGGCTAGCTTGGGTTATTTTTCGGAAGTTATAGTTGAATCTTAAGGTCATGTAGGGGGTATTTGGATTTTACGAACAAAAGGTTTCTTTACTACTAATATCATGGATACTACTAGTCAATGTGCTACTATTAAAGTTTCTTTTGGAGGCCATCATTGGTTTGTCTCAACAATTTATGTATCACCAATTCCTCACCTATGACAACAATTTTAGGATTATTTGCCAACTTTTATGGATACTATGCAAGGGGCATAGGCTCTGATCGAGAATTTTAATGAGATTTGTCCATCAGCAAAGACTTGTGGCGAATTGTTCTCTTGATCCAGGGTTTCCTGGTTCTTACAGACAATGACAGGTTGGAACCTTATAGACCTGGGGTATCAAGGTCAGCACTTTACTTGGCACCACCACATTCATGGTTTTTGTTATTTGGCTAAGAGATTGGATAAGGTTATAGCTTCTGTGAAATGAAAAAAATGATCTTTCTGATGCTTATATGGAGCACCTGTGTAGACTTCATTCTAACCATAATCCAATTCTTTTGAGATGTGGACGATTGCTGTATAGGGTGAGGGAGAGGCCTTTCAGATTCGAGGCAGCCTGGACTACTCATAATGAATACAAGGATATGGTTAGTACAACATGGAGCAAGAGCAAAAATAATGCAATGCATGGTCTCAATGAAGTCTAAGGGACTCTATAAACTTTAATAAAAATACCTTCAAAAATATTTTTTAAAGAAAGCGACGTATCGAAGCTAGGTTGAAGGGTGCCCAAGATTGTTTGGAGTATAACTATAAGGAATCTCTCTTTTCTCTTGAACATCAGTTGCGATAGGAATATAACGAAGTTCTCCGACAAGAAGAACTTTTATGGTTTTAAAAATCAATAGAAAGATGGGTGAGCTATAGGGATATGAACACCAAATTTTTCAACACTCTTACAAAGACCAAGAGAAGGAGGAATAGAATATGTGGATTTATTTTTGCCTAACGGGTTGTGGTACTCTGATGACAATATTCTCAAAGTGGAAGCTGTCAGTTTCTATAAATCAATATTTTGTTCTAATGACTTTGTTGAGCTGAATGCCCTTGAGGGTGTTGTTGTTCCTAGATTGTTGTCGGAGGGAGTAACAGAGCTATCTAAATCGGTAACTAAAAAGGAGGTGGATATTACTTTAAGGAGCATGGGTTCATATAAATCTCCCGGTAAGGATGGTTTTCATGCTCTGTTTTTTTTTTTAAAAAAAATACTAGGACATAGTAGGAGATTATGTTTGGAGGTTAGTTTATTCCATAGTTATTAAACTCGGACCGGTAGGTCAACTCGGTGGCTGGACCGGTTCGAGTTTGTTAAAAGATTGGCTGATGCAACAATCCGGCAAAACCCGGTCGACCCATGACCCAGACGAGACCTTTTTTTTTTCAAATGTGGTTTTTCTTCTATACCCTTTTTTTATATTTTTTAGTTGGTTATTAAAACTTTTTAAAGTTCACTATATAAATATTAGAAAAATATTTTATTTTTTCAATGTGAGATTTGAAACCCTTTAGTATATATACTCTATATTCCCAAGAAAAAAAGTTATGTTTTTTTAATATGTGATTTGAAGCCCTTCCGTATATATACTTTATGTTCACAAGAAAAAAAGTTATGTTTTTTCAATGAGGGATAGAAAAAATTTTGGTTTAAATACTTCAACTTAAAAGTATAACATAATATCTTTTCAATGTGGGATTTAAAGCCCTTTAATACACACACACACTTTATATTTCCATGAAAAAAGTTATTTTTTCAATGTGGGATTTGAAGCCCTTTCGTACATATACTCTATGTTCACAAGAAAAAATTTATGTTTTTTCAATGTGAGATTTGAAGCCCTTTTGTATATATATTCTATGTTCACAAGAAAAAAATTATTTTTTATGTGGGATTTGAAGCCCTTTAGTATATATACTCTATGTTTTTTCAATGCGGGATAAAAAAAATTTTAAAATATTTTTTTAAACTTCATTATTTACAACATGTATAGCCTTGATTCACATAGATTTTTTCTTAATTTTTTCATATGAAATATTAAAACTTTTAATATTTTTTTAATTTTTCCAGGTTGACCCATGAAACCAGAGACTCGATCCCTTGGCCGAGTCAACCCCTGGATCGGGTTTGATAACTATAGTTTATTCAACTTTTGAGAATGGATCTTTTAATCATGATATTTACTGACTCTTGTGGATCTTATTCCAAAAGAAGAGAGACCCACTACCATCAAACAGTTTCATCTCATTAGTCTCTGCAATGTAGTCTACAAGTTGATTACTAAAGTCCGGGTAAATAGACTGTGACCATTCCTGGATGACCTTATTGGGTCTCTTCAGAGCAGCTTCATTACAGGACGCAGTACTTGTAATAATGCATTGATCGCACAAGAGGTTATGCACTTCATGTATAAGACTAGAGGGAAACAAGGCTACTTGACTGATAAAGTTGATTTAGAGAAAGCTTATAATAGAGTTAACTGGGACTTTCTTCAAAGTATTTTAGAGCATTTTAGGTTCCCTGAAGAAACAATCAAATTAATTATGTTTTTTGTTCAGTCTACCTCTCTTACACTCCTCTGAAATGGTTCAAAATTACCTTCTTTCTCTCCAAACCTGGGGCTTCGACAGGGTGATCCACTCTCTCCGTACTTATTTGTTCTATGTATGGAGAAGCTATCTTGCTTAATATGCAAGAAGGTGTCTAATAAATTGTGGCAACCAATTCATGTTTCTAAAAATGGCCTAGGCATTTCACATTTCTTGTTTGATGATGATGATCTTCTTTTTATCAAGGCTAGCAAAACATAGATGCACTCACTTATTGATGTTCTTACTAGTTTTTGTAATTCATCAGACCTTAGAGTGAATTTTGGTAAATCAAGAGTTATGACCTCTAGGAATGTTAACAAACATTTGAAAAATGCATTGGCTCAACTATCACCGGTGAAATTTGCGAGTGACCTTGGAAGATACCTTGGTTTTCCTTTGACTCAGGGGCGTGTAAAGTGATCAGATTTCAACTTCATCATGTACTGTATTCAATCTAGATTGGTAGGTTGGAAGGGTCGTATGCTTAACAGAGCAGGAAGGGTAACTCTAGCTCGCACAATTATTTCTTCTTTCCTTATATGTTATATGCAAAATCAATTGTTTCCAAAAGCTGTGTGTAATAGCATTGGCAAGACTATCAGGAATTTTATTTGGGGTAGAGGTGACTCAGGCTGAGGTTTCAATTTAATTAATTGGAAGACCATCATCAAGCTAAGGAATTTTAGGGGGCTTAGCATCAGAGAAACTAGGCTAGCTAATGTTTCTATCCTTGACAAACTAGCTAGGCAATTACTTTGTGGTGGGAGGAAGTCGTGGGTTCAAATCTTTCATCACAAATATCTGTGAAATTCTAGTTTGTTTTATTGTTCTCCTCCTTCAAAAACAACTTCAAACATGTGGAAAGCTGTTTATAAAACTTTCAAATGCTTACGTGATAGCTTTGCATTTAAATTGGGTAAAGATGATGTTTCATTATGGTTTGGCCGATGGCTTGATGTAGGCACAATGGGCTCCCTTATTCATGTTCATATTAGTTATTCTAATTTGAAGGTGAATGATTTATGGATTAATGGCTACTGGAACTTCAGTTAACGTATGACTAATCTTCTTAACGATATTAGGAACCTTGTTACAGTTGTCCCAATACCTTTATATCTTCGGTTTGATGATAGAATCATTTGGTTGTCTAATATTTTGAGAATATACAGCCTATTTATGGCTTCCAAAATCTTATGTTACTCTCAATGGTGATCGACACTGGTCTTGGATTTGAAGATTGAAAATTCCCAAAAAGATTTGGTTGATGATATGGAAAATTTGGCATGATTGTTTGCCTACAAATTCTTTACGCTTCAAACGGTACTTAGCTTCTTCATCGACCTGTTAATGCTGCAATAGGGAGGAGGAAGATATCCTACATTGCTTAAAAATGTTTAAGAGACACTCAACTTTGTTTATTTACGGGACTTTTAGAGTGCTGAAGTTAAGGTTTGGTGTTAAAACTTTATCTCATCCAATGCAACAACTCTATTCCTTTCAACCTTCTAGTGGTTATGGAAGTGTAGGAACTATATTGTGCATGATGAATATTTTGCAAGGGATTCCTGGATCATTAACCAAATTCATCATTTAAATGATGAATGCCAAAAGGTATGGGGTAGCTTGGATTCAGTTCAAAGAGATCCAATATATGTTTCTTGGCTTCGTCTAGATGAAGGCTATGTTTGTGTGAATGTGGATGGCAGCTCTCAGGGCAACCCAGGTATGTTTGGATTTGGGGGACTGGTTCAAAACAATGAGGGTCACTAGATGGCAGGTTTCTCAGGTTTTTGTGGTTTTGGATCGAATCTTCTTCTAGAGCTTCTAGCAATTAAACATGGCTTAGATGTAGCATGGGATAGAGGCCATAAAAGGATCATTCTCCAATCTGATTCTCAAGAGGCAATCAGGCTTATGAAAGAGGGCAATTATAAATTCCACAAATTAGATGTGATTATTGTAGATGTCAAGTTCCTTATTGCCTTGAATGGGAGGTAGAAACATAAATTTTCTACCAATCAAATTTCACCATGTGTTATTTTATTTTTTAAAAGAAAGAATAAAATAAAATTGAAATATATGACATGGAAAATAAATGAACCTTCATATATTTCTTGGCCAATGAAAGATTGACACTTGAGATAAGATATTCAAGATATCTTGTCATAAATGCAAGATCCCGTCAAGATATCTTGTCATAAATACGAGATCCCATCAATAAATATCAACCAATAAAATTATGTCATATGACATTGGAAAAGGACCTGAGAGCCCTTACAGATTTCCTTCAATACAAGCTCTTCGAGCAAGGAAGGTCTTTCTCTCTCTCTCTCTCTTCAAGCAAGTAAGCTCTCTCTTCAAGCAAGAAAGCTCTCTCAAAAGTTCTCAAGCCTTCTTCATCTATGCTTGAAGTCTACAAAGAATGAAACTCTGCTGGATCAAGCCTAAACGCTCCATAAGAGTTCTTTAACAACACTTTGAAGACAAATCAAATGTACTCTTCAAAGCATGAAATCACCAAATCTCGCTTCGCAATACACGTCCGAATTCGCATTCTTGCAAAGCACAAATCTTGGCTTGATTTCTCAAATAAATCAAGTCACTATACATCAAATTCAAGGGAAGAATAAAAGGATTGTCATATTCTTTTGAAAGAATATATTAGATAGAGATTGTACCCGATCATATATTTAATAAAATTATATATTTGTACACGTGTGCTTGTTTAATTTCAGGTGCTCAAAATTGTGTCTATAAATTTCTGGCAACTCCACTGGGAACATCTCTACCTCTCATCTCTTCCCTTCAAGAAAGAATTTTCAACAAACTCTCAATGGCAACTAGAAGGAACATGATCACCATTGTCGCAACCAAGAGCAAAAAGGCTACTGATTCAAGTTGTCGACATACCATTGAAGACTCTTTAACTCCACCTTTGAAAACAAAATCCATCGTCGAATTATATGCACAAACTAAGTCGACTCTCAAGTTAACATCAACTTTGAATGCTAGAGGGGCACAAGATCTTGCTTTAAAGATGAAGCCACAAGTAACTCCACTATAAAAGTCAAGTGGGGCGCGTGAAATTTTCTTCAGCACTCAAGGCGACTTCGACAATTCACCTATAGAAGCTTTCCCATGTCAATCACCAAGTAAGGCTTCGGGTTTTGGCACCATGTTAGTGATGATGATCGAGATAATATCTTTGGAGGATCAAGTGGCTATCTTAACAAAACTCGTTGAGGGGCTTTCGACTTCACTCAAGGCAAAAGACCACGAGATAACAAAGTTGATGAACAAACTTGAGAGCAAGAATGAAGAAAGCCAAACTTCGGCTACCAAGGATTTAAAGTAGATCAAATAAATGTCATTGAGGATTCTACAATCGGAATTGCAAGGAATATACGTGGTATTACTGATGGTATCTTTACCATGAATCAACTGAAAAAACTTATCAAGGAAGCCATCACGGACCAAGTAGAAAGCTCAGTTCAACCCTCGTATTCTTATGCAAAGTCGTACACCCAACAAATTGACTTGCTGAAAATGCTTCCAAGCTATCAACCACCAAAGTTTCAACAATTCGATGGCAATGGGAAACCTAGGCATCATATAGCTCACTTTATGGAGACTTACAACAATATCAGAATTAATGGTGATCTTATCGTAAAACAGTTTGTTCGTTCCTTGAAATGTAATGCCTTTGATTGGTACATTGACTTGGAGTCTGGCTTGATTGATAATTGGGAGAAATTAGAGTGCGAGTTTCTTAACCGTTTTTACAGCACTCGTCGAGTGGTTAGCATAATTGAACTCACTAATACATGTCAATGGAAGGAAGAACTTGTCATCGACTACATACATCGGTGGAGAAACCTTAGCCTCAACTGTAGAGATCGGCTTACCGAAACTTATGCGCTAGACATGTGTATTCAAAGGATGCATTGGGGACTACGCTATATTTTAAAAGGTATCAAACCAAAGTCTTTTGAAGAATTGGCTATTCGAGCATACGACATGGAACTTAGCATTACGATGATTGAAAGCTCATCATTACTTATACAAGAGCCAATGAAAAATAAGCTTCAAGGACATAGATTTGAAAAGAGCACTCCAAAGGTCGAGGGAAAGTAATCTTTAGTAGTTCTCGACTACTGTAAGGTTACCAGTTGGAGTTAAGAGGAATGATCGGGTGACACCGGCTACTTTTAAAAAAGGTGAAAGAAAGAAACCATCCCTAAAAGAGCAACAAAAAAAGATGTATCCATTCCCCGACTCAGACATGTCTAGGATGCTGGATGATTTGCTTAAGGAAAATATCATTGAGTTATCGGAGTTGAAGCGCCTCGATGAAGCAAATCAGGTGGACAATCCAAACTATTGCAAATACCATCGTTTGATCAGTCATCCCGTAGAGAAGTGCTTTGTGCTAAAAGATAAGATCATGAGGCTACACAAGAATGGAGATATCGTTTTTGATAATGAAGTAGCAGCCTCTAATATCACAACCATGGTCAATTTAGAACCATGTCAGTCACTCCCTACAATAAGTTTTGGCTCATTTGAACCTATAGAGTTTGGTGTCATTTTGCCTACGAGCTTCACTGCATCTTAAAGTCAAACTCCATATATAACCCTCGCACCTCAAGTTGATAACTTGAAGCCTGATTCATCTGAATATTATGATGATGAAGGATGGACTTTAGTCACACATAGAAGAGGAAGGAAGAAGCGCATGCAAATGACAAAGCCAACTAGAATGAGGATCTCAACGGTAGGGAAGCTAATTGATGAGCTGATAAGCTGAAAGATTCAACAAAAATCCATAGAAATAAGGGTTTTTTAGCTCAAATTCTAAGAAAGCCCGTTACACTGAATGAGTACATGTCAATAGAGATGAGAAGGATTGAAAATGCACTTGTTCCTTGCTATCATATTGATGAAGAGAAAACTCTTATTGAACTTGTCATGAAGAAAAGTCATGATCACACTTCAAACTTACCTCACGGTGTATGCATAACAGATGTTGCACCCTCGCGGCTGAGCGACGACCCTTGATTGATTTTGGTTTTTGTTTTGTTTTGTTTTTGTGAATAAGGGAGTTGCCACCTAGTATTATTGTCACTAAGAAACCTAACTGATCTTTCAGAGATTCTAAGGCAAGTGACTAGTTGCGTAAAAGGAAGGTATTAACACCTCTAGTACGCCCTACCTAAGGTAAGCTGCTTGGTGTTTGGTTTGTCTTATAATTGCTATGGTGTTGGTGTTTTCTAATCCCATCAGTTTTCCTAGGATACGTTTGCTATGATGAACAAACTTGGACTCAAAGTCTAGAAAGAAAGAACCCTTGGTCAATGTGGATCATACCCTTAGATATGTCTACAAAGTACCAAGGAGAACCAATATAGATCTCTTAAAATCTGTGTTTGATTCAAACTAAATTTATAACCTATGATTTATGAGATAGGTAAGATGGAAATATAAGGAGATTCAATGTGCTTAAGAGCTCATTTTTTCCTTAGTATTTCAAGTGTTTGCGACTTGTAAATCACAAGAAAAAGGAACAAAAATTTAGAAATCTAAGGAAACTCAGAGCGCTTTAGAAACCTTCTTTTGCCTTAGTGTTTCATACTCTAACGGCTCGTAAACGGTGGAGTCAAAAATTGAAATGTTGTCGATTATAATCAAGACTTCTTTCAAGGTTATGTTATGACTTATTATTCCTAGAAAATTATTTAGAATATTTACCACTGAGGTTTTCTTTATCCAAATATTAACATTGAATAATAACAAGTTATTCCCAATAATATTTTGGATATTCATCCCTTTGAGATTTCTTTATCTAAACATTAACAGTGAATAATAGATGAATTCTCCAAAAAATAAGATTTTTTGTATTGTTTGGAATATTGGCCAATACCCTTTGGAGTTTTACAAACATGTTGTAAAATCTAAAATGCAAGAAAATAATTTTTTTTTATGTTTAAGAAATTCATGCTAAAGCACATTTTCTTTTAAACTTCAAATATTTTTTTTAAAGGAAATTCAAAATATGTTAGGGTATTGACCGTATGTAACAAATAAGAATTTTTTTTTATTTTTCACACACACACACACACACACACACACACACACACACATATATATATGCAACATTTCATGGAAAACCGAGTATTTTAATACCAGATTTGTATTTCCATAATATAAAAAATACAAATCATAAATTAAATACACGAGAAAACCAACAATATTACTCGTTGTTTTTGGAGTTGGGTCCAGCTTGGCCCATATGGCTGGGCTGAACCCAGCAAGCCTAGCCGGGTCACTTGCCCAAGCTGGCTGAGCAAACAAAAAGAGCATACGTGAGTTTCCTCACATATGCATGCCCAGGTATTTCACTTGAACAGTACAAAACACAAATATGAATTCATGCAAAGAGATGAGAAGAACAGACCTGTAGGCAGAAAAGAAGGGACAACAGTGATGTTTAAGGCGTGACGGCTAGTCTATCAGTGTTGGCGTCCCTCTTCTGAGCTTTATCTCCTCGTCTTCATCCCACTCTCTCTACTGGTTTTAACTCTTCTATCCTCTCTTCTGTTCTGCAGATCCTGGCACTGAAACAGGCGAATGAGATGGCACTGCAGCTTCTGCACACAGCCGATGGTTACTGATTCTGGCAAAACAAAACAATGGCCACGCTGGTTTTGGCCTCTTTTTCCTTGCTTTTTCCTATTTTCTTCTCTTCTCTTTCCCTCCTTCTTTGTTTTGCTTTCCTTTTCCTTTTTCTCTTTTCACAATAACGAACATAAACTCTTTCTGTTCTCTGCGTTTTATCTCTACTCCCTTTGTTCTCTTTTTGTTTTTTTTTCTGTTGTTCCCTCTTTCCTTCTCTTATTGCCTGCTTCTCTGTGCAGATGATGAGGGAGATGGCGATGAAAATGTTGGTTGAGTTCACACCCCTGCCTCTGTGTTTTTCTGCTTTCGACAGTGTCGTTCTGCTCTCTTTTTTTTCTTTCGTTCCTGTCCTTTTTTTTTCTTTCACATTCCAGTGAAGGGTTTTTTTTTCTCCTTGTTTTGCCTCTGTCTCCCTCTTTTCCTTCTCTTTTTTTTTTCATCCCCCATAGGTCAGTAGAGGAGGCTTACATATAGCCTATATGCAACTCCATTTAGGAAACAAAATCTGGGGACACAAACACGGGTGGCTTGTAATCGAATATAGCAAATTAGGAAACCAAATATTCTGATTGATTCTGTGATCTTGGTAATTATTCTCCACGTGTAGAATCCCAACCATTAAATGATGGTGCAGCTCTCCTCAGCATTCTTCCATAGCTGGCCTAGGTGTTCAAAGTTGTTACCTTTGGACCAAAGATGAGAAAAACTGGTGGGGCTTGTATTGCCGAGTTTGATGCGTGCAGAACATTGGTTTGTTTTGCATGCAACGTAATTAATTTTGGGTTTCTTCTAATTTTATTCTTCAGTTAAATCCCTAATTTTAACACCTTTCAATTTAGTCCCTGAAAAAAAAAGTCCAAATCGGCCCGTAATCCCTCGAATCAAACCTGCGAGCTAGAACCCTTCTCGCGGCAGGATTCCCTGCTTTCTCACTAGATATTCAAATGAGAATATCTTGAGCTTCTGATATTGAAATCAAGTGATTCAAAAGCCCATATTCATCTATATGTCCAGGACTACAACTTTGATGAAGGATTCAAAGTGAGATAAAATCGTTTTAGAGAACAGAATCTGGCAGTAATCTGGTTGGTCAAAAAAGGTCTCCTGATCTAATTCAGAAACTGACAATGTCAAACATCCCGATATGACTGAGAATATGACCTAAGCACAAATCAACAAAATTTGTGAAAATGACTTCTTTTTTTAATCTTTTTCAACAATGAAGAATCCAGGGTTTTCTTTCTTTTATAGTCAAATTACGGTTGAGGATGTATCGAAAAAGCAATCAATGGATCTTTAGTGCAAAACTCGGGGCAGGATCCTTCTCGCGACAGAATTCTCTGCTTTCACGTTAGATGTTCAAACGAGAATATTATGAGCTTTTGATATCGAAATCAAGCGATTCAAAAGTCTCAAATTCATCTACACTTGTAGAGCTATAACTTTCATGAAGGATAAAAAATGAGATAAATTCGTTTTGAATAACAGAATTGCAACCAAACTCGGCTGGAATCCTTCTCGCTGCAGGATTCTATGCTTTTACGCTAGATTTCAAACAGGAATATCTTGAGCTTCTGATATCGAAATCAAGCAATTCAAAAGCCGAAATTTATCTACGTGTCTCGGACTACAACTTTGATGGAGGATTCAAAGTGAGATAAAATCATTTTAGATAACAAAATCTGGCAGGAATCTGATTGGTAAAAAAGGTTTTTGATCTGACAATGTCGAGCATCCAAATCTGATTAAGAGTCTGCCCTAAGAACAGTGATCCCTAGGACCCAATAAAGGTGTAGGTCAATTTTTCAACATTCATGAGTGACAGAATATAGCTAGGATAATCAGATATCGTACGAAACCAAGTCAGAATCAGAGCCTAAGTTGGAACAAAAAATTGCGACAGCAGCAGAACCAGTTTTTTTCAGTGCAAATTCTGAGGGATTTATCCAACCTTAAAAACTAGATAAAGAAGAAACAAATTTAGCATTTTGAAGACTCCTAATCAATCTAAGAAAACCTAACGATTTTGGCAACAAAGGGGAAGGATAAAGAGAGCAGAAAACAGCTCAAACAGGGTTTCAAAAAAAATATTTCTTTCTCTGCTTTTGTCAATCTTCCAGCAAACATGAGTTAAACTCCCACACTCAATTCAAAAGAGGCATACACCATCTCCAGCACGTGAGGTCCAAAAATGAGTAACAACAACAGAGATATCCTTCAATGATGAAGATTTGTTACTTGGATCAAAACTCTATAATCGGTCGCGATTCATTAAAAGATATGTTGATGAAAAGATGGTGAATCGTATCTTGATGGATGATGGCTTGGCGGTCAATTTACTACTTCTTAAGACTATGAAAGAGCTGGGGATTCCTATGGATGAACCTTCCCAAGTCATATTATGATGATTCAAGGTTTTAATCAAGGAGAGAAAAACACCATAGAAAAGATAAGGCTTGCGAAACACATGGAAGATATAAAGTTCAATGCACTCTTCCATGTCATAGATGCCAAAACTACTTATAATATGCTACTTGGACGACCATGGATACGTGAAAATGGTATCATCTCCTCAACGCTCCACCAATGTTTTAACTATTGTTAAGATGGGGCAACAAATTCCTCTCCAAATGGGATGGCCCTTATGCGGTTCAAAAATTCTACACCTATGGAGCTTACAAAATTATCGATGAGAATGGATTGAGGATTGAGCCTATCAACAGCAAATTCTTGAAAAGATACAATGCTTAAAATCTGATGTAGCTCCTGGCTCGCACGAGTTAAAACTATGAAAGGCACAAAAAAATAAAAAATGAACTACGTTATGACTCTATCCTTTATCCACAAAGGTACGTAGGCAACTTAGAATTCGTTCCGAGTATAGTCATACAAAAAAAAAATTCTTTGATAAAAAATCATTTGAACTATATTGTGACTTGATCCTTTATCCACAAAGATACATAGGCAACTTAGAAATTATTCTGAGTATGGTCACACCATGCTTTAAAGCTATTCGAGCCAATATGATTGTTCACATGGAGAAAAAGGGATAAATAAACCTCAAAATACAATTATAACATGGAAAATCAAGTGATAAGAAACAAACAAAGACAAAATATAGACTTTATTGATAGAAAGAAAGAAAAAATTCTATTACATAAAGTATGTATTCCAACATAAAGTCAATAAGTTAGTGTTACCAAAACAAAAAAATTCCAAAGCATGAGAAATGATCAGCATACTCCGGCTATGTTTTTGTAACTCCTTTGGTTTAGTTTTCAACAGTTCTGTTAATTTTTGAAGAATAACTGTGTCAGTTTCACTTATCATAGGGGAAGAAGATATTGTGTTAATCTCTACTCGAATGCTAGAAGTGATGATTTTTCTCTTAGAAAGATCTTCATCATGTGCCTTAAGAGATGAATTTAGCCCCGTTTTCTTGCTCAGTAACTCCATCAGTTATTCCTCTGTTTATGTTATCTCAGTATGAGTGATGGAAATGGATCTAGATGCCTCCACTTCTCCCTTCTTCAGAAACACAGTAATTTATCTGCTATGTTGCATGGGCTTCAACGATGAAGTGATAGTCATGCCTTGCTGCCTCTGGAGGGCTTTGGAGAAGAGCATGATTCTGAATAAACAATGAAACATCAAGACCTGGGGAAGTTGTGGTTCCGTTGATGGAAGCAAATGACATTGCAAAATGAGGAGATGTCTGAGGCCTTAAAAGCTAGTGTTTGTGGCTGCTGCGGTTTCTTTTCACCAGTATGTCCACTTGCGCTATAGGCACTACCCATTGGTGTGGGATTCATCAAAGCAAAGTTTGCGAGATGTATTGGCATTAAATTCTGGTCATAAATACTCATGTTTGCATGGGAACCTCGACTGTCAACAGTCGATGGACTGTCTCACCTCCTAATTCACTCCAAGTTGACAGGCTTGGTGAGTAACATTCTGATTTTGCATCAGCTGCTGCTGCTGGTTTGTCGGGGATTGATTCTACTGTTGATTCTGCAAATACTTTGATTTTGATGACCA
>Ga0325405_1003257_pt1 | contig 16710 bp, 16 predicted proteins | sample PopdelMetagenome_21_FD_205663 | JGI IMG/M metagenome (GOLD analysis project Ga0325405, IMG submission 205663) | Populus deltoides microbial communities from Bellville, Georgia, United States - Xylem-Control-R2 | ecosystem: Host-associated > Plants > Phyllosphere > Stem > Wood/Secondary xylem...
CTTTCTCTCAAAGCAGGACAGGAGGTCTCCTGGTTGTCGACCAGCTTGGCACTGGTTCCTTCTTCTGTGTGCTAATCAAAATCCTTGAAGACAATATAATGGACCAAGTATGTTTTCCTTTCACTTTAATATTGTTAGTGAGAGGACCAAAATTGTAAGTTTAGTAAAATAGCAGCTCTTTTTAAAAAAATTTAGCATTAAGATCTTGTCCAATTTTCTTTGGGTCCTTTTAGTTTGAAAAATATATAATTTAGTCCAAGACTTTATTATATTTACATTTCAATCCCTAGGTTTGAGAGGAAAAAAAAACATTATACGTTAAATGATGAAATAGAAAAAAGGTTATTGGTTGGCCATATTTCAATAGCAGAAAAGGTTTATCTCAATGTCGACTAGTTCTATTCAAGGAGATAAGTTCCATTCAAGTATTTTTAAAGTTTTATATTGTTTTAAAAAGTATATCAAAGGTTGATTATGTGTTTTTGGATTGTTTTCCATTTTTAAGTTAATAGATTAATTTTTTGAGATTTTAAAGGTATTTATTAAATATTTTTAAGTAAAAATGGATTGAATAATGGTTTTTAAGGTCAGAAAAACACACAATTTTTCAGCCAACTCTAGTGAGCAAATTCGTGGCATTGGACGACTCTTTATTTACTTTGGCTCTATTTCTTTTACTTCAATTTTATTTTTACCCTTGTATGTTTCCCGTCATTGATCTTATATCCAACAATTTCCTATTGGTACGAGCTTTGAGTAGAGGTTTATGCTATCACTCAATCCAGTGGTAGCAACTCACCACGGTACAGCTTTCTGCGTTATCTCATACGAACATTATAGATAGTTGAACATATTAGATAGTAAAAAAAAAAAAAAAACTCACTCGGTGTAAAGAGAATTTCATTCAATTGGACACTAAGATTTTAGCCTGAAGATGAGAGGGCTGAAATTGTAAGTTTAGTAAAATAGCAGCTCTTTTTTAGAAATCTAGCCTTAAGATTTTGTCCAATTGTTTTTGGTCTTTTTAGTTTGAAAATTATATGATTTAGTCCAAGACTTTATTTTATTTACATTTCAATCTCTAGGTTTAATTAAGAGAGAAGAGAAAAAATCACATATTAAATGATGAAATAAAAAAAAAAAAAGATTGTCCGTTGGCCATATTTCAATAACAAAAAAGATTTATCTAAATGTTGACGAGTTCTATTAAATATGTCTAGAAATGTTAAAATACAAAATACAACATCCCCTATTGAGTCTATGGTTAGTTTATCTATACACCTTTTTTTTTTATTAAAAACAAATACGTTATTTACTAAAAATCCACCTATGGACCTTAGTTACTGCCGCTTATATACAAGTGTTATCCTATAATTATGCTTAGCTATATTAGAAATATGAATTACAATAGGAATATATATTCTTGAAAGCACATGTTTACATATTTGTTTCCTAACCCATTACGTAAACATTAGAATATTATTGATCATTTCTTAACACTCCCCCTCAAGTTGGAGAGTGAATGTCGAGAACTCCCAACTTGCGAATCATGGTAGAGAAAATCTCCTTTCCTAATGGTTTAGTGAATACATCCGCAAGTTGATTTGTCGAAGTAACGAATTTGATCATGACTGAACCATCCTGTATTTTATCCCGAATAAAGTGACAATTCATTTCTATATGTCTGGTTCTCTCATGAAAAACTAGATTACCTACTATATGTAAAGCTGTTTTGTTATCACAGTGTAGCAATGCTGGTTTCGGATGCAATATCTGTAAGTCTTTTAACAATGAATGTAACTAGATAACTTGCAACATGTACCTGTCATGGCTCTATATTCGGCTTCAGCTGAGAAGAGTGATACTATTTTCTATCTTTTTGATTGCTAAGAAACAAGTGAAGATAAAAAAAAAAACACAACAACTCGTAGTGGATCTTCGAGTCATTGGGCAACCAACCCGATCTGAATCATAAAAAGCTTGCAGAGACAAATCATTTTGAGAAGAGAAAAACAAACCCTGTCCTGGAGCACCTTTTAGATAACGCAACACGTAAGACAGTTTCTATATGTGGTTTGTGTGGCACATGCATATATCGACTTAGCACAATACATAATACATGATATCCGGTCGGGTAATAGTCAAGTAAATTTGGTGTCCCACAAGTTGCCTATATTGAGATGGATCTTTAAGTAAGTCACCTGCATCTGAGAGCTTTATGTTTTGTTCCATAGAAAAATTCACAGGTTTAGCACCCAAAATCCCACTATCCTTCTGAATTTCCAAAGTGTACTTCTGCTGTGAGATAAAAATACCTTTTTTGTGAAACGACTATGCAGAAATCACCCAAATCTTTAATTCGGAAACGACTATGCAGAAATTTCTTAAGAGTGTATATAGGCTTGAGGTCATTACCTATGATGAGAATGTCGTCAACATATATCAATAATGCGGTAAAGGATTTGCCATTGCGACATGTGAACAATGAATAATCTGCTTTAGACTGAACATATTTGGCAGCTTGAAAACCGTTAGCGAGAAACTTGCTTTAATCCATACAATGACTTATTGAGGTGACATACCAAACTCTCCCCCTGTCACTGAAGACTAGGAGGTGGACATACATAAATTTCTTCATAAAGATCACCATGAAGGAAAGTATTATGCACATTTAGCTAGTGAAGGGACCAATTCTGTGCTGCTGCCAGAGCCAGCAAACAACGGACAATAATCATTTTAATAGTAGGAGAAAAGGTGTCATGGAAATTGATACTCTCCAGTTGTGTGTAACCCTTGGCCACCAACCGAGCTCTATGACGCTCCATGGTGCCATTTGAATGACGTTTAATTTTGTAGATCCAGCGGCATCCAATTGGTGTCTTTCCAGGAGGGAGAGAAGTGAGGGACCAAGTGTGGTTAGCTTCCAATGCTGCCAATTCAGATTGCATGGCATCTTGCCATTGTGGAAGGGAAGCAGCTTTTGTATAAGAGTGGGGCTCAATGTCCTGACTAATGGTGGCAATAAAGGAGCAATGTTGTGGTGAGTAGCGATGGTAAGAAAGAAAATTACAAAGAGAATACATTGTACTTGTGGTGGGACCAGACGATAAAGTCGGCGATGGTTTGGGAGATGTTACTAGGTTGCAAATATAATCACGTAAAGCTCGAGGAGGGCTGTGATGTCACTGGGAACGACGTAAAAGCTGCACAAGAAGCATATAAGAAGGTGACTGAGTGATATTGTTGGGAATAGAGGGAGAAAAAATAGGAGGGACTGGAGTGGGAGACGTCGAAAGGGAGACTAGGAAGTCTGTATAAGGAGGATCTGATATGGAAAGAGGAAGGACGGGTATGGGAGCTGTAGATGCAGCTGATGGTACATGAGGTGGAGGAATGGTTGGAGATAATTTGTAAGGGAAAATGTGTTCATGGAAAACAATATCATGGTTGGTGAAAAATTTTTGTGTGGTAAGGTTGTAGAGCTTGTAAGCTTTTTGGCTGATCGAGCAACCGAGAAAAACACAACGTTTAGCTCTAGGAGCAAATTTATGTGTGGCATCCACTTCCGTAGCATATGCAAGACAACCGAAAACCTTAAGATGGGAGTAAGTAGGGACCTTGCCGTAAAGTCTTTCAAAAGGGGTTTGATGAGAAAGAAGTGGTGTGATACGACCAAAAGATTGATGTCTTCTTCTAAGTGCAGGAGTGCAAAACCGGGGTCGAACCACAGGGAGATTAAATAATAATAATAATAATAATAATAATAATAATAATAATAATAATAATAAGTTAAAGAGAATTTTGAGATGTGAGATTAATGTGAGGATTAAACAATGATAAAAACAAATGTCAAGGTTAGAGGACTAACTAATGGTATTTCAAATAAGTATAATAAAAACTATTTTTATTATTCAACTGGAAACCACATACAGAGGAGGTTCCAATCAGATGATTTGTCATTAATAGCTCATTATAAATTATTAACACGATCATATTAGTTATCTTATTTAATTAACACCAATACTTTTAAATATTATCAGGAATTCATGATGATAACTTATGTTAACAACAAATCAAGTTCCTTTCATAGCATAGGTATCGGTTATACCATACAGTTAGCTATGAAGGATCAAACATTTATTGTACCAAGTGTTATACAACACAAATCTAGATTAACATTTAACAAGAAAAGTATTAAAAATTAAGAAGATAAAAATGATAAGACATGTTAATAGCAAACTTTCTTGGATGTAAGCATTTAAGTCCATATCGAGTTTATATTATACATATCCTAACACCATTAGTGAAACCTTTGCACCTTGACATATTAAACTTAGCTAAACATTATGAAGAAGAGAAACTTAAATAAACAAGATGAGAACATAATTATATAAGTATAGTAAAGGAAATGAGAGGTATAAACAAGAGATTAATGAAAGCAAAACTTAAGCATTACAAAAATATAAAGAAAGAGAGCAAGAACATGATCTTGATCTGAAAACCAATATGCCTAAATGCATAGCAAATGCCTCCTTTTATAGGCCAAAATTCAGAACTATTGATTTGATGACTAATTGTTGAGTGGATGGCCACATCTTGACTTGGTGACAATCCCTATCGTCTTGTCTAAACAAAATGTCATTTTTAACATCAGAATTTGAACAAGTAGTCCATATGAAAGTTCTAGTAAACTGTCTCAGCTTTCCAATAAAACAAGAATCGGCGCATTTGGACTTCTAGAACTCGAGATATGGGTTGAACATTGAATAATGTCTTGGCTGCAAGACAGATTTCGACTTCTCTATTGTTGCTACCATTTGAACTCGAAAATGACATTTTTAAATCTTGGACTCTCATGAAAGTTTTAGGCCTATGTCTTAGCTTTCCATACATTTAAATCAGACCTAAATCCAAGTTCTACAGCTCCAGTTATGATATAATAACCGAATGGTGTTCCAGTTTGGACTGAACCAACATCTCTTTTCTAAGCTTAGCCCTCTCTTTGTCTTCTCAATTTCAGTAGTTAAACTCATCAATCAATCCTTTCATTTATGTGATAGGCTTGCATTTAAGACGAACATTTACCATAAATTAAAGGTATCTTATATTATTAAACATGCTCTAGTTAAGGAGTTATTGATACTTCAAGTGCAAAATGATGATATAAAACCTTGATAAAAATGCACTTTTAAGTACTAATCAAACCCCCCAACCAGCTTATTACTAGTCCCTAGTAATCAAAGCGTTAAAATAGAAAAACAATTTGCAAGTTCCACAAAGCAAGGCATTCATCATTCAACTTCCATTAATCTATCCAAATAAACAAACTCTCATTAAATTTATATATCTGCTTCATACTTCTTAAACAAGATATTAATAAACCTTCTTTTTATGTGCTAAATAAATCAACACATAGTTATGGGGCTTTCCTTGGATGAAAACATAATTTTGTTCTAATGTTTTTCTAAGGTTAACTTCCTTGGGTTGTGATTATTATTTATTTTCTTTTTTTTAATATATATACATATAACTTAAAACACAATGCATCTTTAACCCATGTAACAAGCTTTAGGCTAATGACTCCCAGACCAGTTGGTCTTAGGGCATTAGGTGTTGAGACACCCCTACAAGCTTAGTAACTTGGGTTGCAGATACTGATACGTAGATAGTGCAATGTTTGATTCCCTTAAGCTTTTCTCTCTAATCCATGTAACAAGTACTGGGCCAATACCTCCCAAGGTAGTTGACTTTAGAGTATTAGGTGTTAAAACATCCCTTCGGGCTTAATTGCTTAGGTTAGGGAGGCTATGAAACCAAACTTATCTATGTTTTTATCATCATCATTATTATCAATTTGTTTTTGTTTTTTTTTGTTGCAAATTATATACTATCTTTTTCCCTTAATTGTTACCTTTAACAAAAGAAAACATAAATAATGTAATAATCCAATGTGCAACCCACAATCATATGTTATAGTGTGTGTGAAAATGAAGGTTTAAGAATACTTGTTAAATGAGTATATAAAACCTTGGATATTTCATAAGAAAAGTATGATAAAACCTTGTCATGAATGTTGCAAATAACCATTGAAAAAGGTTTAGTAGGATACGTCTCAAGAGTCAATAAAATTCTCATCACCTAAAACAGCGACTACTGACAAACCTGAAACACACTTAAACAAATATAAGAAATAACAAAACACAAATATTATGCTATTAATAAAACCAAAAGACACATGTTCTTACAAACTAAGGCTTAAATTATAGTTGTGATTGTGGCTCACATCTTCCTTTGGTTTTACGTCTAAGAACGACATAAACGCCCTTTTATGGGTCAACGATAAGCTTCCCATCTAGCTTTTTTAAAAACTGACAAACAAGGTCTTTTTTAGTCAGATTCCCATGACTATGATGAACATGTCCTTTATAAAAATGAAGCTATAAATCATGAATTGCACGATGCACATCTCCACCAGGATACATCTCAAGATTCAATAAAAGATTATCTAAAGACTCTCTATGTTTTGAAATAAATCCTACCTTTTGATAATTTTCACAGGTTTTGCAGAATGCATATGTGTCCTTGAACATAGTGGGCTAATAAAATCCATTTTGTAAGATTTTTGCAGCTGTCTTTTTTGACGAGAAATGACCCCCACATGCCTTAGAATGACAAAATTTAATAACACTACTTAACTTATTATTGGAAATGCTTCTTTGAAATATTTGATCAAGACAATATTTGAATAAGTAAAGGTCATCCCAATAAAAAATTTCTTTTGTCTTGGGTATTCCAATGAGCTGGAAAAAATCATGAAGCAAGAAAATTGTCAATATTAGCAGACCAAGGTATTGAAGCAATAGAAAGTGAAGATTCATGAGGAAAGTAATCATCAATTGGTGTGATGTTAAATATGGAATCTATTGTCAATCTTGACAAATGATCTGCGACAACATTTTTGGTGCCTTTCTTGTCCTCAATTTCTTCCTGTTTGAAAGTTTTAAATATTTTAAAATCCTGATTGACATCCCTTTGTTTGGTTAGAGCATGAGGAAATGGAAGTACTGGTGGGGAATCAGTTTTTTCTTTGCAATGTTCAGGTTTAACCCCTTCCTTACTTTTAGAGATTGACTCATCATCTTTCTCACAAGGTTCAAGAATGAGTTTTTCAATAACCTTACCACTATGGAGAGTAATGACTGATTGGACTTGATCCATGTGTTGGTTTCCGGAGCTGCTTGCACTTGAATTGTATTGCCCTTTGGGAGTTTACTATGGTTGAGATGAGAACTTACCTTTCTCTTGAAAACTGAGAGCTGATGTGAATTTTGCAAGAGTATCTTTAAAATCTGTCATGGTTTGAGCAAGTTGAGTGTTGATTGTCTCTTGCTTTTCAATGAATGCATGCAATGTTTCCTCAAGAATTCTTTTAGGAGGGGGAACATAAGAGTGCATATCCATGAGAATTTTGAAAATTATGGTGTGCTTGAAATGGTGGCTGTGAAGTTTGTGTATTATTGTTACCACTCTTCCAACTGAAATTTGGGTGATATCTCCAACCAAGGTTATACGTTTGTGAGTATGGATTCTGATTTGACCTTTGGAAACTGTTTAAAGCATTGGCTTGTTCATGAGACATTCCTTGAAAGAAAGGAAAAGTTGGGCAATCATTGGTTGAGTGTTCATTAGTTTCATAGATTTGACTTATAATTTTTTGAACAGATTTCAATTGACCACTCCTTTTCCATTCTAGTGCCTCGACTTTTCTAGCTAAAGATGTAAATTTGGCTTGGAGGTCATGATCTTCCTTAAGGTTGTACATACCTCCACTAGATGTATAAGGTTGAGTTTTACCCGGTGCCTCATAAGTACCTGTAGTGTCCCAATTTTGAGCATTTTCAGCTAACGAGTATAGGTACTCCATTGCTTCATCAGGGTCTTTATCTTCAAAAGTTTCATTGCACATCAATTCCACCATTTGCCTATCTTTAGGTATTAACCCTTCATAAAAGTGTGAAACCAATCTCCATGTTTCAAAACCATGATGAGGACAAGTATTAAGCAAATCTTTATACCTATCCCAACACTGGTAAAATATTTCTCCTGGCTTTTGAGTGAATGTGGTGATTTGTCTTTTGAAAGAGTTTGTTATATGAGAAGGAAAAAACTTTGTTAAAAACTGTTGTTGCATTTCGTCCCAAGCACGAATGGATCCTAGTCTGAAATTTAATAGCCGTGTTTTAGCTTTATCTTTTAAAGAAAAAGAAAAAAGCTTTAATCTGATGGTGTTAATGCTACAATTTAAGTCATTATAAGTGTTACAAACTTCTTTAAATTCTCTCAAATGCAAGTATGAATTTTCTAGATCTAAACCATGAAAAGTAGGTAAAAGTTGAATAATGTTTGGTTTAAAACTGAAGTGAGATGCATCAGGAGGGAAAATTATACATGATGGTGCACTTGTTCTTGTAGGATTCATGTGGTCTCTAAGTGTTCTAACTCGATTATTCTCATTATGAAGCGAGTGATTATCCTCTTCGGCCATGTTTTCTAAAAATGATGAGGATTTCCTAGAAAGTCTACCACTTAATATGCGTGACCAAACTCTCATGTATGTGTAGAAAGAGAATAAAAGGAAGAAAAGAAAAAAAAAGAAACAAAAGAAAACAAAAGAAACAAAAGTTAGATAAAAGAAAAGTGAAGAGTGCAAATAAAATAAATATTATAATTTATACAAGAATTTACCTCCCCGGCAACGACGCCAAAAACTTGACACGATCAAAAGATTGATGTCCTCTCCCAAGTACAGGAGTGTCAAAGTAATAAATAACTCGGCAAGACCGGGGTCGAATCACAGGGAGGTTAACTATATAAATTATAAATAATAATAATAATAATAATAATAAGTTAAAGAGAATTTTGAGGTGTGAGATTAATATGAGGATTAAACAATAATAAAAACAAATGTCAAGGTTAAATGATCCACTAATGGTATTTCAAATAAGTATAATATAAATTATTTTTATTACTTAACTGGAAACCACACACAAAGGAGGTTCCAATTGGATTATTTGTCATTAATAGCTCATTATAAATTATTAACATGATCGTATTAGTTATCTTAATTAAGTAACACCAATACTTTTAAATATTGTCAGGAATTCATGATGATAACTTATGTTAACAACAAATCAAGTTCCTTTCATAGCATAGCTGTCGGTTATACCATACAGTTAGCTATGAAGGATCAAATATTTATTGTACCAAGTGTTATACAACACAAATATAGATTAACCATTTAATAAGAAAGGTAGTAAGAATTAATAAGATAAAAATGATAAGACATGTTAATAGCAAACTTTCTTGGATATAAGCATTGAAGTCCATATCAAGTTTATATTATACATATCCTAACACCATTAGTGAAACCTTTTCACCTTGACATATTAAACTTAGCTAAACATTATGAAGAAGAGAAACTTAAATAAACAAGATGAGAACATAATTATATAAGTATAGTAAAGGAAATGAAAGGTATAAATAAGAGATTAATGAAAGCAAAACTTAAGCATTACAAACATATAAAGAAAGAGAGCAAGAACATTATCTTGATCTGAAAACCAATTTGCCTAAATGCATGGCAAATGCCTCCTTTTATAGGCCAAAATTCAAAATTATTGATTTGATGACTAATTGTTGAGTGGATGGCCACATCTTGACTCGATGACAATCCTTATCTCTTTGTCTAAACAAAATGTCATTGTTAACATCAGAATTTGAACAGATAGTCTTGATAAAAGTTCTGGGAAATTGCCTTCAATTTACAAAAAATTAAGAATTGATGTATTTTGACTTCTAGAACTCGAGATATGGGCTAGACATATTTCGACTTCTCCATTGTTGCTACCATTTGAACTAGAAAATGGAACTTTTAAATCTTGGACTCTGCATGAAAGTCTTAGGCCTATGTCTTAGCTTTCCAGAAATTTAAATGAGACCTAAATCCAAGTTCTACAGCTCCAGTTATGATCCAATAACCGAATGGTGTTTAAAGAGATGCCGGTTCAGTCTAAGCCGGAACACCATTCGGTTATTAGATCATAACTGGAGCTGTAGAGCTTGAATTTAGGTCTGGTTTATATGTATGGAAAGCTAAGACATAGGCCTAAACCTTTCATGAAGAGTCCAAGATTTAAAAGTGTCATTTTTTAGTTCAAATGGTAGCAACAACAGAGAAGTCGAAATCTGTCCTGCAGCCCAGACACTTTTAGTGTTCAGCCCATATCTCGAGTTTTAAAAGTCCAAATGCCCCGATTCTTGTTTTGTTAGAAATCTGAGACAATTTCCCAGAACTTTCATAAAGACTCTGTTCAAATTCTGATGTTAGCAATGATGTTTTGTTCAGATAAGAAGATAAGGATTGTCACCAATTTAAGATGTGGCAACCCACTCAACAATTAGTCATCAAATCAATAGTTTCGAATATTGGCCTATAAAAGGAGGCATTTGCCATGCATTTAGGCATTTTGGTGTTCAGATCAAGATCGCTCTCTCTCTTTATATTTTAATGTTTATGTTTTATTTCATGTTATATTTTTCTTAATCTCTTGTTTATGCTTTTCATTTTCTTTACTATACTTATATTCTTATGTTGTTTATTTATGTTTCTCTTCTTCATTATGTTTAGCTAAGTTTATTTAACAAGGTGAAAAGGCTACGCTAATGGTGTAAGAATAAGTATTGTGTAAACTTAATATGGACTTTAATGTTTGATACTAACATGTTTTGTATTTGTTATCTTACTCACTTTTAATACCTAGCTTGTTAAATGGTTAATCTAGATTTGTGTTATACAACCCTTGGTATAACAAATACGTGGCACTTTCATAGCCATCTGTATGGCATAACCGACACTTGAGCTATGAAAGGAACTTGATTTGTTGTTAACATAAGTTATCACCACGAATACCTTATAATATTTACAAGTATTGGCATTGTTCGAATAAGATAATTAATGTAATCATGTTAACAATTTATAATTCGATTGGAACCTCCTTTGTGTGTGGTTTCCAGTCAAGTAATAAAAAGAGTTTATACTATACTTGTTTGAAATACCATTAGTGGATCCTCTAGCCTTGACAATTATTTTATCCTTGTTTAATCCTTACATCAATACCACATCTCAAAAGTTCTCTTCAACTCCTTTTCATTTATTGTTTATAAATTTATATAGTTCACCTCCCTGTGGTTCGACCCCGGTCTTACCGAGTTATTTATTACTTCAACACTCCTGCACCTGGGATAAGACATCAATCTTTTGATCGTGTCAAGTTTTTGGCGCCGTTGCCAGGGAGGTAAATTCATGTATAAATTATAATATTTATTTTATTTTCTCTTTTCATTTTTCACCTTTCTTTTATCTAACTTTTGTTTCTTTTATTTTGTTTTTATTTTGTTTTCTTCTTCTTTTTTTTGTCTTCCTACACATGCATGAGAGTTTGGTCACTTACATTAAGTGGTAGACTTTCTAGGAAATCCTCATCATTTTCATAAAACATGGCCGAAGAGGATAATCAATCGCTTCATAATAAGAATAATCGAGTTAGAACACTAGGAGACCACATGAATCCAACAAGAACAAGTGCACCGTCATGTATAGTTTTCCCTCCTGATGCATCTCATTTCAATTGTAAGAAAGACATTATTTAATTTTTACCTTCTTTTCATGGCTTAAATCTAGAAAATCTATACTTGCATTTGAGAGAATTTGAAAAAGTTTGTTACACTTATAATGACTTAAATTGTAGCATGAACACCATTAGATTAAAGCTTTTTTCTTTTTCATTAAAAGATAAAGCTAAAACATGGCTACAAAATCTTAGGTCAGGATCCATTCGTGCTTGGGATGAAATGCAACAATAATTTTTTAAAATTTTTTTCCCTTTTCATAGAACAAACTCTTTCAAAAGACAAATCACCACATTCACTCAAAAGCCAAGAGAAAGATTTTACCAGTGTTGGGATAGGTATAAAGACTTGCTTAATACGTGTCCTCATCATGGTTTTGAAACATGGAGATTGGTTTCACACTTTTATGAAGGGTTAATACCTAAAGATAGGCAAATGGTGGAATTGATGGGCAATGAAACTTTTGAAGATAAAGACCTTGATGAAGCAATGGAGTACCTACACTCGTTAGCTGAAAATGCTCAAAATTGGGACACTACAGGTACTTATGAGGCACCGGGTAAAACTCAACCTTATACATCTAGTGGAGGTATGTACAACCTTAAGGAAGATCATGACCTCCAAGCCAAATTTACATCTTTAGCTAGAAAAGTCGAGGCACTAGAATGGAAAAGGAGTGGTCAATTGAAATCTGTTCAAAAAATTATAAGTCAAATCTATGAAACTAATGAACACTCAACCAATGATTGCCCAACTTTTCCTTTCTTTCAAGGAATGTCTCATGAACAAGCCAATGCTTTAAACAGTTTTCAAAGGTCAAATTAGAATCCATACTCACAAACATACAACCCTGGTTGGAGAGATCATCCAAATTTCAGTTGGAAGAGTAGTAACAATAATGCATAAACTTCACAACCACCATTTCAAGCACACCATAATTTTTAAAATTCTCATGGATTTGTACCTCCTTATACTCCCCCTCCTAAAAGAAATCTTAAGGAAACACTGCATGCATTCATTGAAAAGCAAGAGACAATCAACACTCAACTTGCTCAAACCATGACAGATTTTAAAGATACTCTTGCAAAATTCACATCAGCTCTTAGTTTTCAGGAGAAAGGTAAGTTCTCATCTCAACTACAGCAAAGTCCCAAAGGGCAATACAATTCAAGTGCAAGCAGCTCCGGAAGCCAACACATGGATCAAGTCCAATCAGTCATTACTCTCCATAGTGGTAAGGTTATTGAAAAAATCATTCTTAAACCTTGTGAGAAAGATGATAAGTTAATCTCTAAAGGTAAGGAAGGGGTTAAACCTGAACATTGCAAAGAAAAAACTGATTCCCCACCAGTACTTCCATTTCCTCATGCTCTAACCAAACAAAGGGATGTCAATCATGATTTTAAAATATTTAAAACTTTCAAACAAGAAGGAATCGAGGATGAAAAAGGCACCGAAAATGTTGTTGCGGATCATTTGTCAAGATTGACAATAAATTCAACATCTGACATCACACTAATTAAGAAATACTTTCCTGATCAATCTTCACTTTCTATTGCTTCGATACCTTAGTTTGCTAATATTGACAATTTTCTTGCTTCAAGATTATTCAAATATTGTCCTGATCAAATATTTCAAAGATGCATTCCTGACAATGAGGTAAGTAGTGTGATTAACTTTTGTCATTCGGAGGCATGTGGGGGTCATTTCTCGTCAAAAAAGATGACTGTAAAAATCTTACAATATGGATTCTATTATTCCACCATGTTCAAAGACACACATGTGTTCTGCAAAGCTTGTGAAAATTGTCAAAAGTCAGGATTTATTTCAAAACATAAGGAATCTTTAGATAATCTTCTATTAACTTTTGAGACGTATCCTGGTGGAGATGTGCATTGTGCAATTCATGATTTATGGCCCCATTTTCATAAAGAACATGATCGACTTAGTCTTGGAAATCTGACTAAAAAAGACCCTGTTTGTTAGTTTTTAAGAAAACTGGATGAGAAGTTTATCCCCGACCCATAGAGGGCATTTAAGTCGTTCTTAGGCGTAAAACCAAGGGAAGATGTGAGCCACAATCACAACTACTTGTACATATACATGTTTTGACAAAAAATAAAGAGAGAGAGAGAGAGAGAGAGAGACTCCAGCTGGCCTACATATAGGTGGTATGATTACATTTTCAATTTCTCATCTATAAAATCTTATCTTCCTTCCCTTGATTTCTACTCAACCTATACATGTAATAGATATAGAAGTGTGTAGAAATGGCAGGTTCCTCATGTCATCAAATAAGAAATATTTGTGTTTTTGGTGGATCTAGTCCTAGGAAAGAAAAGGAGTTTTTAGAATCAGAAAATCATCTTAGTTAGGTACTAGCTGAGAGAAAGATTCATTTAGTGTATGGTGGAGGCAGCCTTAGGTTAATGGGTTTGTGTCAATAGCTGTATTTTTAGGAGGCAGTCAAGTTTTGGGGGTCGTCCCCAAAGCTTTAGCCAAAAGGAACATCATTGGAAAAACAATTGGAGAGGAACTACAAGTCTCCGCAATGTCTGAACGCCTGAATACAATGTTTAAACACGCTAATGTCTTCATTGCCTTACCAGGTGGCCTGGGCATATTAGAAGAGATATTTCATATTTTCTCTTTGGCCCAACTTCACATTCACCATAAACCTATATGTTTGTTAAATGTTAATGGTTTTTATGATAATTTGTTGTCTTTTCTTGATCATGCTATGGAACAAAAATTTCTAACATCTCCGGCACGACAAATTATAATCTCTACTGCTACTACTAAACAATTGATTGATCAACTACAGTCTTTCATCCCTGTAATTGATCCCTCCATTAGTCGTATAAATTGGTCATCTATGGAAAGCCGTAAAAAGCTTAGATTGAATTTGAGCCTTCATTTGTGAAACCTTGTGTCTTTTGGTTTTATGAATAGCATATTATTTTGTTTTGTTATTTCTTATATTTGTTGAAGTGCGTTTCAGGTTTGTCAGTGTTCGTTGTTTCAAGTGATATCTTCTATAATCTATTTTTTTAGCTTAGGACATTGAGGACAATGTCTCGTTTTGGTTGGGGGGAGAGGGTAGTAGTTGACATTAAAAAAAAACTAACTGTTTTTTGCTATTATTAAAACCATTTGACAAAACTGTTATTAGGATGACAGAGTAAAGAGGAAATTTATTGACTCTTGAGACGCATCTTAGTAAATATTCTTATCAAGATCTATCATAACACTTCTTGAAATATTCAGGTTTACAAACTCTCGCATTGTTATCACTTGATTCTGCACATATACTCATTTAACAAGTATTCTTAAACCTTCATTTTCAACAAACACACTTTAACATATGATTGTGGGGTGCACATTGGATTATTACATTATTTATGTTCTTTTGTTAAAGTTAACAACTAAGGGAAAGGGATAATATATAATTTGCAAAAAAAAAAAACAAAAACAAAAATGAAAACAAATTGATAACATTGATGATAATAAAAACGTAGATAAGTTTGGTTTCGTAGCCTCCCTGACCTAAGCAATTAAGCTCGAAGTAGTGTTTTAACACCTACTACCCTAAAGTCAACTAACTTGGGAGCTATTTGTCTACTGCTTGTTACATGGGTTAAGGAGAAAAGCTTAAGGGAATCAAACATTGCACTATCAATGTATCAGTATCTGCAACTCGAGTTACTAAACTTGTAGGGGTGTTTCAACACCTAATGCCCTAAGACCAACTGGTCTGGGAGTCATTAGCCTAAAGCTCGTTAAATGGGTTAAAGATGCATTGTGTTTTAAGTTATATGCATAGATATTAAATAATAATAATAATAATAATAATAATAATAATCCCAACCCAAGGAAGTTAACCTTAGAAAAACATTAGAACAAAATTATGTTTTCATCCAAGGAAAGCCCCATAACTATGTTTTGATATATTGAGCACATAAAAGGAAGGTTTATTAATATCTTGTTTAAGAAGTATGAAGGAGATATATAAATTTAATGAGAGTTTGTTTATTTGGATAGATTAATGAAAGTTGAATGATGAATACCTTGCTTTGTGGAACTTGTAAATTGTTTTTCTATTATAACGCTTTGATTACTAGGGACTAGTAATAAGCTAGTTGGGGGGTGCGATTAGTACTTAAAAGTGCATTTTTATCAATGTTTTATATCATCATTTTGCACTTGAAGTATCAATAACTCCTTAACTAAAACATGTTTTATAATAACATGTTTAATAATATAAGATACCTTTAATTTATGGTAAATGTTCATCTTAAATGCAAGCCTATCACATAAATGAAAGGATTGATTGATGAGTTTAACTACTGAAATTGAGAAGACAAAGAGAGGGCTAAGCTTAGAAAAGAGATGTTGGTTCGGTCCAAACTGGAACACCATTCGATTAGTAGATCATAACAGGAGTTGTAGAACTTGGATTTAGATTTGATTTAAATGTATAGAAAGCTAACACATAAGCCTAAAACTTTCATGAGAGTTCAAGATTTAAAAGTGTCATTTTCGAGTTCAAATGGTAGGAACAACGGAGAAGTCAAAATCTGTCCTGCAGCCCAGACACTGTTCAGTGTTCAGCCCATATCTCAAGTTCTAGAAGTCCAAATGTGCCGATTCTTGTTTTGTTGGAAAGTTGAGACAGTTTCCTAGAACTTTCATAAGGACTAGCTATTCAAATTCTGATGTTAGCAATGACATTTTGTTCAGAGAAGAAGATAGGGATTGTCACCAAGTAAAGATGTGGCCACCCATTCAACAATTAGTCTTCAAATCAATAGTTCTGAATTTTGGCCTATAAAATGAGGCATTTGCCATGCATTTAGGCATTTTGGTATTCAGATCAAGATCGCTCTCTCTTTGTATTTTATTGTTTAAGTTTTATTTCATGTTATATTTTTCTTAATCTCTTGTTTATGCTTTTCATTTTCTTTACTATACTTATGTTTTTATGTTTTCAAAAAGAACTAGGCCGTAACACCCAAAGGAAAA
>Ga0325405_1003260_pt1 | contig 16705 bp, 7 predicted proteins | sample PopdelMetagenome_21_FD_205663 | JGI IMG/M metagenome (GOLD analysis project Ga0325405, IMG submission 205663) | Populus deltoides microbial communities from Bellville, Georgia, United States - Xylem-Control-R2 | ecosystem: Host-associated > Plants > Phyllosphere > Stem > Wood/Secondary xylem...
TAATTTTTTTTTCGTGTCTTCCTCGACAATAAATTCCCTTTCCCTTTAGATTTTTGTTAACTATAATTTATTGGTCATAGGCCAAATCTAGAATTATTCTCAAATCTCAATACTTTAGTTTGGAACAAGTGTTTATTTTTGAGGTATGGTAAGGTGAGTTTGAGTATTTTTAGATATAATCTTTTTAAAATATAAATTACATCTCTTTCAAAACTAAAAATACATAATTTTTATTTTTTTATAGGTCCTATTAAAAACACTTTAAAAACAAACTTACTCTTAAACGCGCGCGCGCGCGTGTGGAGGTGTGTTATTCCATGAAAGGGAGATAATACAATTATTATGATAAATCTCATGTGAACGAATGAATATTTTGAATTTGAAATTCCCTTTCGGACAAATTTGGAGGTAAAACCCAAAACAAAAACAAAAAAAGTAATGGGCTATATTGAAAATGCCCAAAAGCACCGAGACTAAGAGGAAACGCAGAAGGCCCAAAATGGTGTACATAGACTCGTTTAGGGTTGGTTCATCGACCCAGACCATTAAACCCTGCAATCCCCTCCTGTCGTTCAAAAACTCCTTTCCTCCTCTCCGAAAAGAAAATAAGCTTTTAGTTCAGGAGAGGTAAAGAAAGCGAAAAAATGAGCAGCTGGAGAAGTCTCCTTCTTCGAATCGGCGACAACTGCCCCGACTATGGCACCAGCTCCGACTTCAAAGAACACATTGTCAGTACTAAAACACTCATTCTAATTTTTCGATTTATTGAAAAAACCCTAGGTTTCCAATATTTATTTTTAAAACCATTCTTTCTGTTCATGATTCTTTAACCTTGCAGGAAACTTGCTTCGGTGTTATTCGGCGAGAGTTGGAGCACTCTTCTAACGAAATTTTATCTGTAAAGTTCAATTCTCTTTTTTTTCTTTTGATTCTACTACAAATTAGCTTATGTTTTTTTTTTTGTTTGATTTTGAACAAGGAAACGCTGATTAATAAGATTTTTTTGCTTTCATGCGCATGCTGTTTTATTTACTGTGATTTCTTTCCAAATGACAGTTCCTTCTCCAGTGTGCTGAACAGTTGCCTCACAAGATTCCTTTATATGGAACTTTGGTATTGTACTCTATTATGTTCTCGTTTAATTTGCTTGGATGTAAGAATATTTCATGTTTGTCAAATCGTGGCATGTATTCTTGATTATCTTGAAACGGGGCTGTGTTTTTTTTTGGTCTCGTTTTTTTTCTTTTCAAAAATGCATTAAGAGTAGTGTCTATCACCTTCCTGTGGTATATTCCTTTTGTAGTTTCTGGAGTCTGCTTTTTATGGACACGGGCTCTATTAGCTAGTCATATGCTGGGACTAGATGAATGGAACCCCTCCATGAAAATTATCAGACAGATATGGTTCTAAAGACTGCTAGTAACCCCCTGGTAAGTTACTCTTCCAGGCGAGGCGGGTCGCTCATCCTTCATCTCTCAATCCAAGGAGGGCAAACTCTTTTTCTATTTGCCTTATATTGAGTTAGGTTAGTGTGCCAAGGATGTAACCTGCAAGTGTCATGACGATCATGGTGATTTTTAATGGGTTACCAAGCAAGTTAGAAGAATTAAGTGTGGACCTTGTTAGCTACAAAGTACTGAAGAAAGGAATTTGAATAGAAAAGTGAGGACCTCATGGTTGCCAAATCCATTCAATTTTTTGAAAGATTACCCCATTGCCTTTTCTACCATGAAGTCTATTCATAGTTAGAACATTTACAGATCTATTTCAGCTCCTACAAGCTCGGTGGCATGACCTATATTTTCCTCATTAATCTAACATGGTATAAAATAAAAAGATGATAAGAAAAGACTACAAAACTCCCACTTTAACAGGGCATACACTTTGAGGGAATAAAACTTATCATCCTTGTATCACGATGATATTTTAGTACATTATGATTATGTTTAGCATGATACTGATGAGCTTATTACAACCGACCAAAAGTAGATGAAGAAGAGCATCAATGCTGAAGAAGACTACTGAGTCTTTTCCCATGCTAAGTTCTTTTTCTTCCTGGTGGTAGAGATGCCTCTCTGGTCATTAAACACCCAAATAAATGTCAAAAACATGCACAGCATGCAATGTTACCTGCATAGAATACCGATCATCTCATCGTTCTCTGTTTTGCATATTTCCTTTTGATTTTGACTGGTTTTGTGCTTTGTTGAATTGGATACCCTTGTCATTTACATGCTTCTTAAGATGAAGCTTTACAGCAAACACAGTGAATGACCTGCTTATTCTCTTGGTTCTCTCTCTCTCTCCCCTCCTCACACACATACAAACACACACAGGTTGGCCTATTGAACTTGGAGAATGAGGACTTCGTGAAGCAAATGGTGGAGGCAACTCAAGCTAATTTTCAGGTGAGCATACCTGGCCTGAATAGGCTGTGATTATACCAGTTCAGTTTGAAATGCCCCTGGTAGCCTGATGAGATCTAAATGCTTATATATTCTTTAGGGTTCATACATGCCTATCATCTTGCATATTGTAATTGTGCCTGTAAAAGTCATCACATGTAGTGCTTTCTTGAAATAAAAGCTTCAATTGTCAGATATTTTTGTAAAAAATTATGAAGAGGGCCTTTATCTGGTTTCGCTGCTTATTAGCACTACTTTAATGGGTTATGTCCATGTGTATGAGAGGTGAGGAGAGACTCAAGTGTGGGATTTATGGCAAAACCTTGTTGATGCATCAATTATGTTGCAAGAGGCTATGTTGGAATTATAAAAGCTATGCTGCATCATATTTTGTTCTTGTTTAATTCTATCCTGCACTGTTCTCACTGATGTACTATTCTTGTAAATGACCTTTCTTCTCTCCATGTCTGTGAACGTTTCAGGATGCCCTAGATTTTGGAAACTGTGACATGATTCGCATTTTGATGCGCTTTCTTACTGTTATGGTACGCTGATATAGCTTTTCCTATTCAATCATTCAATGCACATCTATAGGTGATTGCTTTTGCAAAGAAGATCAGGAGTGTTCATAATGTTTTGTAGGGTTCATTTAAATCAAGCAGTCAGAGAATTTCTTCTCTGCCTTTCCGGTTATTGGTAACACTGGGTGATAGAAACTAATTAGGCTGTCAAGTAGATTTAGCTAAATGTGTTATGGTGTTCATGGCATCTTGTGTTTTTATTTTCTTTTTCAAGTCTGATCAGAAACTTGGCAAAATGATTGTATTCTTTGTTGTAGATGTGCAGTAAAGTTCTCCAACCTTCTTCTCTGGTAGTTGTCTTTGAAACACTCTTATCATCTGCTGCCACAACATTGGATGAAGAGAAAGGAAATCCTTCCTGGCAAGCCCGTGGGGACTTTTATGTAAGCTGCATTTTATCCTGTCTTCCATGGGGAGGATCAGAGCTCGTTGAGGTAATGCATCTCTTGGTTACATCATTGGTGGTTAGCTTAGGTGTCTCTCATGCCATAAAGTCTATTTCATCAAGCATGTGTCAATTAGATTTCACATTCCATCATCTTAAGTTCTCATAAAAAGTACTTGAATCCATAACTATTTATTTGCGTTGAAATGAATATAAAGGGCTCATTGGAAGATGCTTACTTGTTGGTGTATTCAAAACTAATATGGTTATTGGGATCCTTACTCAATTAACTCAAGTTATAAATTCTATTTTATCATGCATCTTTGTTAATTTGATTTGTGTCAAATTAAGTTCTCAGACCAAGTACTTGTATTCAAGGTCATCATATATTTTTGTTAAAATGAATATCAGGCACTGCTTGAAAGATGCTGACTTCTTGGTGTATTGGACACTATTATGGTTGTTGGGATCCTTACACAGAATGGACACAAGTTAGAAATGTCAGACTGTTATTTTATGTTAGGTTAACTATGAAATAAAAATCCAAAGTTTTGAATGTAAGCATTTGATTCATCAAGCTGTATTTAACTGTAGCATATCATGTGGAAGATGTTTGTGCATGTGGTAATGAATGCATGAAACTTTCATATGTTTTTATCCAGACTTATGATTCTTAGATAAATCGTTAATTAGACTTATGTTTGTTGAATCTGAATCATGTAAGCCAGTATTATATAAAAGTTCTAAGAAAATTTGGTCTTTAGAATACCAAAGTGACCTTTTTTGTCCAGCAGGGACTTGTTGACAGGTCTTTGGCACCTCTTTTCTTCTTCTTAATCTAAGTTCTATTTCTTTTAAAGTTACAGAGAAAATGAATTTCCTTTTTCTCTGTTGTATTCTTTTTTTTTCCTGCCTTATTTTGCATATACTCATCCAGTCTTGGGTTAAGGGAACTCAATATTATATGTGATACCTGCCTCTCCCTCCCCATTGCTAACAACCACTTCTCTGTGCAGCAAGTTCCCGAGGAGATTGAGAGTGTCATGGTTGGTATAGAAGCTTATTTGAGCATTAGAAGGCATAATTCTGATACCGGATTGTCTTTTTTTGAGGATGATGATGAATCTGGGAGGGGTGTTGTTGAGAAGGTATCATTCTCTTTTGTAGTTACTTTATGCTGTTATCACATATATGCAAAAGTACAAACAGTTGCATCTTAACCAATCAGAAATAACAAATGAATTTATGGAAAAGTTTGGCTCCTTTCTAGAGATCCTGTTTTTATTGAAACTATGAATTAAAGTTTATGTTCCACAATGTATTAATGCAATATCTTTTTAATTTTCCGAGTTGTGCTTGTTTCTTTTCTATCTCAACATTCATTCTGTATGTTTTGTTCAGGATTTCTTGGAAGATTTATGGGGTCGGATTCAAGTACTATCTAGCAATGGATGGAAAGTAGACAGTGGTAAGCTCCCAGTATTATTTGTATCTATTTCTCATCTCAATACTTTTCTTGCAATTTGTCTTTTTTGATATCATCAGCTGTATTATCTATTTCATTGTGGTAGTAATGATATAGTTGTCCTCAGGTTATTGTTGGTCAGATCAAGATAATGGTGAATATTTAACACTGTAAAGGATAATATAGGAAGGAAAATATGAATTCCTTGGAAGAAAAATTTAGAGAACATTGAACAATCTTAGTGTAATAAAATTATATTAGTGTTTACCTATATCTAGAAAACATTGAACAATCTTGTTCTTTTTTATTCGAACCAGGGGAGGGGAGGTTGAGGTTACATTCTACTCATTTGCTATGCCATGAGGAATATGTGAAAAAAGGGTGCTTAATAACTCCTGAGAATTGCAGAAAAAATCCATGAGGATGAAATTAGCTTACCCAATCCTTACAAATTTTGCTTATAAATGAGAATTTTTTATTCATAACAAATTTACTTGTGGACAGAACCTTATTCACAACGAGTAACTATTGGGTTCATGTTCTCACACAAATTAATGTATGCAGTGCTCCCATCTGATTACCCTCTTTGAAATCTTGATAACATTTAAATGCTGTATTTCATTTATGATTATTATCTTCTTGATGTATTGTGAAATTTTGAGATTTTATTATTCTGTTATTTTCTTGCATTTAACACAATTTTTTGAATTCTGTAGTCATAGGGTAACAATACTTTCCCTTATTTTTCTTCCTCGCTTATGATTCCGTGTTTGATTTATGCCACATTACACTTTCTAGTACCCAGACCTCATCTCTCGTTTGAAGCTCAGCTGGTTGCTGGGAAGTCTCATGAGTTTGGGCCCATCAACACTCCTGAGCAACCTGAGCCACTTTCAGAAGTCTCTGGGGTACTTTATGGTAAACAGAAGCATGATGCAGAGTTAAAGTATCCTCAAAGGATACGCAGGCTTAATATATTTCCTGCGAGTAAAATTGAGGTACCTTACTTTTCATATTGTGGATGCTCGTACATGTTAGGATGCATATAGAAGCATATATCAAACAGCAGGAAGGAGATAGCTGTCATGATTTTTTCATAACTCAGTGATTTCTTTTGAAACATAAGAAGGTCATTTGTAGACATTCAATTATACAGATAACCTTCCAATGGTAATTGAATGTGTCCCTCTAGCACCGCAACTCTTCTTGATGTTGGTACCTCACTTTGCACATGATCTTTTCCTTCAAACCTGTCTTTGGACATTGTAGTGGAAGGAAACAGTATGAGTTTCTTTTTTAACCTGTCTATATTTCATGTGAGTTTGGTATGCTGAGGTTTCTCATTATAACATAAAAAAATGACAATGGGACTGCAAGTATTGAAACCAGAATATTGTAATCTACTTTTGGAAATCGGATGGCTTTTTTGTTCCTCTCTGTAACTGAAGAGAGTGAACTGTTTGTTTAGTGTTGAAACTTGTTTTTTTCTTTCTTTTTTTACTTTGTAATATGTTTGCTGCTTCACAGCTACAGTGTGTACTATGCCAAAGTGTTTGACTGATGCTATTTCAACAAAAAAAAAGCACTTGAAATTAGATTTTTCATTTTGTGCTACATTTAGTTTTCCTTGTTTTAGTAATTTTTTTTTAGACCGCATTTTCACATTCATTTCCTTCTTTATTTGAATAACAGGATATGCAACCCATAGATCGCTTCATTGTGGAAGAGTACTTGCTGGATGTACTTTTGTTCCTCAATGGATGGTTTGTATAATACCATCCACCCATCCTTCTACATTATTTATAGCTCACTGTTTTAAACTTTTCGTTAATATTATAATGAGTAGGCTTCCTGGATCTATTGGATTCATTTGAATATCTATACAAAATAAAAGGTGTAATAAAATATGGCTAATCCAATGACTAATTCTTTCAACTTGTGGAGATTGATATCATCTGATTTTTGATGTTACATAGATGAGTTCATATGTAGCATGAAAGTCTCTAACCAGCTACGTGCTAGCCTATCACCATGCCATGGATGTTTCATGTTTGTATATGGAATTTTGTTCCTGCAGAATTTTTTTCTGGTCTCTTATCCTTGATTGCTAGCGTACATCCTTGGTGCATCATGTGCCTATATGAAGTCATAAAGTAATTAATTCATTTTCCAGGGGTAAAATTGGGTCTGGTGATTCTCCCTTAACCATTTTTTCAGGACATGGACATCTGTCTTTTTTTTTCATTTGTGCTGGTGTTGATCAGCTTGATGTCATCTTCATGTTCCTTACTCCTTATCTCTTGTATTTGGACTAGTCTCAGATTTTTTATTTGAATCTCTTGTATGTTCGGTGTTAGTTATTTTTTTTTCTTGGTTCTTGCAAAGCTAGTCGAAAGGAATGTGCTTCATTCATGGTTGGCCTGCCTGTACCATTTCGTTATGACTATCTCATGGCAGAGACAATTTTCTCTCAGGTAAGATAATTCTGGTTTGTGTTTTTGATGAAGTTCATTGACAATTTTATGCTATATCTTCTTTTATCTCCTTTTCATCACATGGAAATCCCAACGATCTTGTCACAAGTCCTGTGTGTATGATGAAACTGTGAAGCACCTGTGTTTGCAGATCAGTTACTATACTGTCTAGTTGGTAATGCTAATTGTTAAGAATATGAAGTCCCAGAAATCTAGAAATGGTTTTCTGATCCTCAAAGCCCTCTTTAGTCATCAATGCCAAAGTAGCTGAGTGCCACGGTGAATTCACCAGTTTAGATGTTCACTTCCCAATCTTACCTTTCCTTCTTTTAGTTGTCCACTGCATGCTTTATATCATTTCCCTAATTTGAAACCAACGAAAATAATTTCCACAAAATCCAAACATCTAAATCTACCCAACTTGGCCATCCAATTAATTTGACCATATTAGATTCTGTTATTTGGAAATAAGTTGAAATGAAACATGAGAAGTGCTATTATCATGATGTACTTTTCTGAATTTGAAACACTGGATGCTTCTCCTGCTTTAAATTTTTTTATGAAGATTCTCTCTTTTGGAAGGAGGGGAAACAATGGTTCTGATGTTTAACTGTGGGGTCTTATAATGTTGTGCAGTCAAATCTACTTTTACCAATGGCTAATTAATACAACATGAACCTTTGTGTTTGTTATCATTGATTTTGTTTGGTAAATTCTCTCATGAAACACCATCTCTATATTGTTCTTACAGTTACTTTTGCTACCATTACCACCTTTCAAGCCAATATATTACACACTTGTGATAATGGACCTTTGTAAGGTAAGGCAGTTTCTATTAAGTTCCACTTTTTTCTTCTTTTGCATTTGAATGCAACGTTGATTCTATGAGAAAGCTCTCTAGACAGTAAAATTTTATTTCATTCTTCATTCTTTCTGACAATGAATTATGCTTGTTAGGCTCTTCCTGGAGCCTTCCCTGGAGTTGTAGCTGGTGCAGTTCGTGCACTTTTTGAGAAAATAGCTGATTTAGATACGGAGTGTCAGACAAGGCTCATCCTTTGGTTTTCACACCATCTGTAAGTCTACTCTTTGAAAAGTTAGCGAAAGAGAGTTAGGTATTCTTGCACTCTCTATTGGAGGGCGGGGAGGGTGGAAGGGGAATACTGGTTTCAAATGAAAGCCAGCTTTTGATTCTTTATTGGATTTGCATTGTATCGTTATACAAGTTAATGCCTACTAAGAGGGAGACCTTGGTTATAGAAAGTCTCAAATAGTAATTTGTAGCTATTTTGACATGACTAAGATTTTGATATTTCAATCATGTTTTGGATATCTTGCAAGGACAATGTAGTGAAAGTTTCAGTTGATTGTTATTAGGGTTAAGCTGGTAGGATTTAGAGAATTAGGACATAAAAATTGAACACAGATTTGAATAGTATATGAAGTAAAAGAAAAACATGGCAGGGATTATTTTCAGCTAAAACTTATCCATCACACTTTAGGGGTTAAGGAATCATTCCTTAATAATAGCATCACACTTTCAAGAAACCAAACCAACTGGCTGCACTTTTATTCCTAAATTCTGCAACATAAAGTCTAGAAGCATATTTATTGGCTTGGAATATTCTTAATCTGAATTAGACTTGGACTCCTAAATAAGAAACATAAATACTCCTACTTTGACCAGGAAAGGGAAGCCTAAATAAGAAATCTAAACCTTTTCTATTTGGAAGATGCTTTATATATTTCCATATAGCTAGAAAATTCTCCTTTGCAGGAAATGCACTGAAATTACATATCTTCCCTTGCTTAAATATATAGTTGAATCCCCTAGATGCATCTGGAAATGGCTTGCATCATAGATAAATTCTGCCATGCCAGTTGGATTTTTCTCGGTCTGAGTGTGTTTTATGATGGTTTCCTGACTTCACAGGTCAAACTTTCAATTCATCTGGCCATGGGAAGAGTGGGCTTTTGTTTTAGACCTACCTAAGTGGGCCCCACAGCGTGTGTTTGTTCAAGAGGTCTTGGAAAGAGAAGTCCGTCTGTCATACTGGGACAAAGTTAAGCAGGTATTAGGCTATTCTCTAGACTGTTATTTCTTTCACCACAAGTTTCCCAAAGGTCTTTGTATTTCACTCTAAAGGTTAAAATTTGGACAATAGGTGCATGCCATGGTTGAGACTATAGCACAAGACTGTTTACTGTCAATTTCTTACTACTTTAAAATTACCTGTTCCAGTGGCATCTTTTGTATAGACTATAGCATCTATAATTTTCAACCAGTTAGAAGCTGTCACCTCTACAATGTTTGCGCATCATGATGTGCACCTACCCTTACCTTAAACTTTTGACAGGGTTTCATTTTTCTTATGTCCTGAGTAAGACATTAACATTTAGAAAGCAATTATGCTGTTACACTTTCTTTTGGCTTATCAGACATACTGTTGAAAAGTCAACAGATGTTCTGTATAAAAAACTTGGTTCATTACAGATGTCATCAGTTTTTTCCCCTTCAAATCATGTTCTTCATGTGGGTGAAATGGAAAACCTACAATAAATGGTACAAAGTTAAATCTCTCTCTCGCTCGCTCACGTTCCCATGTTGCCTTTCTCATAGTTTTAATGGCTGAGATTTCTTCCTCTGGTTGGCATGATGCTACTGTTGATTAACACTTTTCCTTCATATTATCTGTCTGAATAGAGCATTGAGAATGCATCTGCTTTAGAAGAGTTGCTTCCACCAAAGGGTAGTCCAAACTTTATATACAGCATCGAAGATGGTAGAGAAAAAACTGAGCAGCATGCTCTGTCTGCAGAGCTCAACAACAAGGTGAAGGCAAGGCAAACTGCTCGAGAAATAATCTCATGGGTAGAAGAAAGTGTATTTCCTAATCATGGTTGGGACATCACCCTTAAAGTGGTTGTACATACCCTTCTTGATATCGGTTCTAAAAGTTTCACTCATTTGATCACTGTTTTGGAGAGATATGGCCAAGTATTTGCACGAATTTGTCCTGATCATGATAAGCAGGTCATGCTGATAGCTGAAGTTAGTTCATATTGGAAGAACAATGCTCAAATGACTGCCATAGCAATTGACAGAATGATGGGTTATCGACTAATTTCTAATTTGGCAATTGTGAGATGGGTATTTTCTCCAGCAAACATTGAGCAATTTCATACATCTGATCGTCCATGGGAGGTATGTTAACAGTTCTTTTTGCTGGTTTCTTTCTTTCTTGCTTTTTTTTCCTGCTGAGATGCTCCATAATTTATGTTCTGTACCAACTTTGAGCCATTTTATCCTCCATGTGATGATTGATTTTAAGCTTAAAATTAGCAAGGGATGATCTTCCATTGAATCGTTAGAAAACTAGATGTGCCAATTTGAAAACTGTAGAACTGAATTCTTCAGGCAAATGGAAAGTAAAGATGAAAGACTTATATCAGTGATTGTAAGATATATTTTCTGCTTGAAATATTCATGCATGAAGGAGGTACCAGAACTTGCCTTTATACCTTAAGCAAGGTTTCACCCTCTGGTATGAGGAAGAAGGTAGAGAGTTAAAGGAGTTGTAGAAAACAAGGAAAAAGGTGAGCCCTTTTTATCTCAAACCTATTTGGTCGAGAGAAAGGAAGGGGAGGGGAAGAGAAAAGGGGACCTTTACTCATTGTCCTCCCTTCCATTGCCAACCATTTTGGGAAAGTTTTTGATGGTTTTCGAAGGAAAGATAATCTCTCCAAGTAAGCTCCCTTGTATGGAAAGGATGGAGGAGAAGTGATCTCCAAATACTCATGATGAAGCTTTCTTGACTTATAGGAGTGGATTTCTTATTGGAATGTATTGTTTTGATTATAAAAGATTCAAAACTAAAGGAGGGTATCGACAATATATATTTGCTGGGTTGATGTTAACTTCTATACTTGTATTTCTTGCAGCTGTTGCAACAATCTCTTATCTTATAAGCAACATTTCAAGAGCTCTTGAAAGTTGAAGGCATCTGCATATTCATAAATCTGCAAACTGTCTTGCTATTCTTTTGAAGCTGTATGGCTGTTAATGTTTCCCTAGGGAAAGCCTGTATCTTATATTCAAAGTGAAAATTATTTATTGGCAATTTGTATTTGTCACTGAAAACTGGCTCTCGCTGCTTGTGTTCACATGTTTGTGTACTCGTTATTTTTATGATAGAATCACACTTGTTGTTCAGCTTTGTTATGTTTTCATTGATAAGCTTAATGGTGACCAAAACTCTGCATCTTGTAGTCCTTCAGTAATTCTTTCATTTCCTTTAAGATCTTTTTATCTCTGAGGTTTCATGGTGGGAATTCAACGAACATTTTCCCCGCTTCTGGATTTGCTTTTTCTTGCTAGATATTTTTGGAACTGAGAAGATTTCATGTGTTTTTTATTAACAACCTCTTTAGATTTTTATCCTTTTTTAATCCCCAATTGTTCATTCACAGGTTCTTAGAAATGCTATCAGCAAGACTTATAACCGTATATCTGATCTAAGAAACGAGATATCATCTCTTAAGAAGAGTGCTGTATCAGCTGAAGAAGCAGCGACAAAGGCAAAAACAGAGTTAGATGCTGCTGAGTCAAAGCTCTCTCTTGTGGATGGTGAGCCTGTTCTTGGTGATAACCCTGCGAGGTTGAAGCGCTTGAAAGCAAATGCTGAAAAGGCAAAAGAAGAAGAGGTGTCTGTGCATGAGTCTTTGGAGGCCAAGGAGGCTCTTCTTGCTCGTGCCCTTGATGAAAATGAGGTAATCAGCGTGAGATTAGCTGTAATTTTCCTCTGTTTGGCTGCTTTTAATTCTTATTAGTTTTCTCATGTTGCATAAACTATCTGATTCATTTATGCCAAACTAGTTTGGTTTCCTGAACATGGCTTGTCACCTCGGAATGGAATCTTGGTTAAAGTTTTTGTGTGGAAAAAGAAAATATAGGAAGCTCTCTTTTGTAACAATGATTTGCATGTGCAGGCATTGTTCCTCTCTTTGTACAAAAACTTCTCAAATGTGTTGATGGAACGTCTACCTGATCCATCTAGAGCTCGAACATTGCGGGAATTAAAGTCAATTCAAGCAGATGAAATGACCGTTGATCTCGATGAATCATCAGTAATGGAAGTGGATAATGAGAGTGGGAGACCCAACAAAAGGTTACTTCCCCCTCTTGCCCTTTTTCTTATCCTCCCCTTTTCTTTTCTTTGCTTTTTTTTTCTCTGCATTTACTTTTCATTTCAAGAGCTATTTTGTTTCCCTTGACTCCGGCAGTCTGTCGAATGGAGGAAAGGAAAGCAGCATCTATAATGTGGGAGAGAAAGAACAATGGTGTTTATCAACTCTCGGCTATGTCAAGGCCTTTGCAAGACAGTATGCTTCTGAGGTAAATTTGGTGTAATGAGCTTCTATTCTTTTTCTGACTTCTTAGTTTTTTGGCATTTGTCTGAGTTTTATGTTCAGATATTCTCTTTCCCCTCTTTGATAGATCTTGTACAGCTGTTGCAGAACATTTTTACTGTAATGGGTGGGAAACAACTCAGAATTTAGCCATGCCCCTTTGGCTGCTAAGCAGCGTACATTTTGTATTCAATTTGACAAGCTCGTTGATGCCGGTATTAGTTTTAGAGATCCTGTGCTTTTTTATATTTAAATTTGTTTACCCTGATGTAAGAAATCTAGCTCAGCAAAAGCTGTTCTTTTCGCTGCAATGGGTCCTCAACTGGACCGATTCGTCTTTTGTTCAGTCCTAGTAAGAGAATGTCGTGACAACTGATGCAGCAGCAGTCTGTGGTAGAGCACTGCCAAATGGTCTGCAGAGGAGCTTAAGGCTTATTTGCCTAAACTTATTTTAGAAATTGGCACTTGGTAGATCGTTAGATGGTAGCCAAGGCAGTCTCTACTTTCTTGTCGGCCCTGTTGAACAGAAAATTAACTGGCAATACTTGTAAGAAATGCAGATCAGTAACTCCATAAAATGAAAAGGAACACACACACACACCTACAGAGGGAACGTGATATGGACAAGCAATATAGCTGGATGTGGTCACAACATTATAGAAGTCGAACAGAGATGTATCTTTGTTTTTGCACTCTACACTTAACTTGATTCATTGATGTTTCATCTGCACTTCCTGTTGTGAAGCATTGCCATAAACTATTTAACCTCTGAAAATTTGGGTCTTCTTGGCAACAGAAGCCTGGGAACATTGATATCTATTACTGATGTTACTTACAGCATGTTTGATACCAGCAGAGTATTTCTATGAAACTTCTCTATCTCATACTATTTCATTGTTTGGGTGCACTAGCCACTGCTCTTTATGTGCATATTATGAATTCATGATGGCCATAACTGCCATTCATATTTTTTCAGTTTAAATGTATCGTTAAAGATGATAAAGAACGCAATGGATGTCTGTATCTGACATCTATGCACTACTTTGTTTGCAGATATGGGCTCACATCGAGAAGCTAGATGCAGATGTATTCACAGAAAATGTGCATCCTCTTTTCAAGAAAGCAGTTTATTCTGGTTTGAGTCGGCCAATCAATGATGTGTCATCTGGCTAAAATTTATCTCAAAATTTTATCCTTCATCCAAAATTGATTAGTGTAGATGACTAAGGCTATTGAAAGAAAATTGAGTTTAGCTTCAATATCCAGGGCAAGCTAAGTTGTTTTAACTATGTTTTTTTTTCCCGGGCCCCTCCTGCGAGTCAGGTAGATTAAGGAGAAGCTAACCAAAGCCGCATATCTGGGAACCTTGGTTATGAGTATTCTGTATATTAACTATGTAACATCTTTGATATTGTTTGTTTTCTTCCATGGTGTTTTTGGTACAGCTTTGACACGGTTGCATTGAGCTCGTTTTTACGTTAAATGCTGCCTCCACTGGTAACAGCCGTCTTGCTTTTGGTTTTGGTCATTAATCAGTTCAATCGGTAATTCATAATCTCATGTTTTCCTTTTTTGCTCAGCAATCACAAGGTAGGTGTTAATTTTAGGCACGATCATTGGTACTCTGTTGAAACGGTAGACAAATAAATGCCCACTTTGTGCTGATGCTTTTCTGTCTGCCTCTTCTTCGCCATTATTACACGCATTTTATTGCTGTCAATCGGGTCGTGATTTAGGCCAGTTTTTGTGCTTGTTGGTATGTTATTGGTGTCTCCTCATTAAAAGATTCATCATGGACCATTTTATCATCAGTTGACGTGACAATAAGTTTTTGGGACCTGTCTAACGTGTCCCATGCTATGTTGTAGTATCAGAAAGCATAAACCTTGGTTTTATCCTTTTTTTTTTTTTTTGCCCTGAAGTGCACATTGCAAATGAATAAAAGTATATGATAAGTTGTCAAATGATGTGAAACAATCGATCACGCTGTCTGGTCTTGAGATGTACGATATCAGGTCACGATACTATAACATCATTTGGTAAAGTAGGAGGGTTGTGCCTGTACGCATGCTATAGTCGAAGCACAACAAGATCCTCCATGAAAAGAATTGGCCTCTCAATGCGCGTGGTTGGGTGTCCATGGTGGCTGTACACGCGATCGATGTTCGATCGAACTCAGGTCGAAAGCTCGCTGTCCGCTTCAGTTGTGCACTTGATTCAAGGATTGTAGACTTGTAGTTGAGATCAAATGTGAAGGTGGTGCCTCTCGAAATCGCGAGGGAGTTGTGCTTGAGGAGAAGGAAGAGGGGGAAAAAAGATTTTATTGAAAATCCTATTTGTTTTTCAATTTCAAAAGTGTATTTAAAAAGAGTTAATTTTTTTAAATTAAAATCTTTTTAGTATTTTTAGATTATTTTAATATCCTAATGTTAAAAATAAAATAAAAATTATTATTTTAATATATTTTCAAATAAAAAATAGTACAACCAGAATCAAAACTCGGAATCTCAGCTAAACAATACAGTTTTAATTTATCACCTATAAAAACAGGGTTTGCTCATGGCATGCAGCTGTATTTAAAGCGTGGCAAGGATTCACAAAAATGAGATTACTGATGAGTGAGAGCAATGATAATTCTGAGGATGGAAAATAAACAGAATTGGTTTGGTTTCTACAGCTCAACCAGTAGCTTCCCTCAAAGGGAAAGGGTAGCAAGAAAAGAGGTTTTAACCAGAGCATAAACAGGGTTTCTTGATTCGATTTCAAAGCATGTTATTTGCTTTCAAGATCAAATTTATTTGTAGACAGGTAGATAAAATGCAAAGCAAATACCAAACGAACACAAAAATATTTTATATCACCCGAGTCTAACCTAGTGCTTGTTTGACGCTGCAAATTGTATTTTATTAAAGAATTATATATATAAAAAATAAATAAATTATTTAATACAATTTCAAATAATTCTTAAAAAAAAAAAAATGGAAGAGGAGCATTAAAAGCTGCATATACTGTGAACGAAGCATCGTTTGTCACCACATGAAATCGCAAGATTTTCGTGTTCTTTCTGTATTTTTCGTGATTGATGGAGTAGAATACAGAAGTTGACCACTATCTTACAAAATCGTGACACAATCAATGTGAAGCGGAAGTTGAAGGCGGCTATCCATCCACTCCTAATCCCCTTTCCTCCAAGTTCTTCCCTTTCATATTCTGAAATATTGGGTGAAGACAGGTGGCTGCCCCTTCAACTCCGTCACTTCACGTAGAAGACTCGAACTTGGCTGGAAAATCAGAAAATAACCTCTTTTTATTTTTTAAAAATATTTTTTATATTTTATGATATTTTAATATATTGATATTAAAAATAATTTTTTAATATTTTTTAAATAAAAAATAATTTAAAAAATAACTACAACTATATTATCAATCACGCTCAAAACATGCAATGCATTAATTATAGGAGGCTTGGATTTGAGTGATAAGGTGCTTCAATTCAAGATTTTCTTTAATTATTTTTTTGAATTGATTCCCAAATGTTACATTGAATGTCTAAGATTTTGTGCTGTAAGTTTTTTAAAGAATTTTTTATTTTAAATGTTTTATATTAAAAAAATACTAAAAAATTATTAGTAACTTGATATGTTTTAAGAAAAATATATTCATATTTTGAACGTAATCTAAATAAATCATTACATGTATCTAATTACCTAATATATCATTTATTTAGGATTTTTAAGATTTTGGATATTTATTTTGTTTTTAATCTTAGAGAATAATCATAGTTCATTGGTTTTTTTTGCTTTCTATACATGACAGTTACAAATCAATCTTATTTTACTTTTGAACAAACACTTAGAATTAACATTTTGATTGTTTTGGATTTATTTCTTTTTATGTAATAAAGTCCTAGGTAGTTAGTTATAAGATATATATATATATATATATATATATATATATATATATATATATATATATTTTTTTTTTTT
>Ga0325405_1003262_pt1 | contig 16695 bp, 9 predicted proteins | sample PopdelMetagenome_21_FD_205663 | JGI IMG/M metagenome (GOLD analysis project Ga0325405, IMG submission 205663) | Populus deltoides microbial communities from Bellville, Georgia, United States - Xylem-Control-R2 | ecosystem: Host-associated > Plants > Phyllosphere > Stem > Wood/Secondary xylem...
TGTAGACGATTCATGTGCTTGGTTATCCGCAACTTCAAAATATATATTCTGTCCTGCATGCATTTTTCTTCAAAATAAGTAGTTTCAGTTGGTTTAAGTGTGAATTTATTATTATAATCCTGGTTTACTCAGTGTTATTAGCATGTTTTCTGTATTGTAGATTTTTCCCTTGCATTCTTGTGAACACAACTTCCTTTTTCTAGGATCTATTGTACAGCTCCTCTCCTATTACATGTTAAGAACATTGGAGAAAATCATTTCATGTTTGACAAAAAGAGACCCTGCATGCATTTGATACCTTGTTTAAAGCTAAAAAAATTCTTTAAATAAAAATCTGACAAGTCCCAGTTGCCAATTGATTGCTGTGGTTTGTAATGCCTTTCTTTGTTACAGCCAGCCACTTAATCTTGTATTTGATGATGCTTCAGCAGGTAAATATTTTAAAAAGTAGCTGTATAAACTACAAGTCCTTATTTCTGTGACCTGTCTCTGGACATGAATTTTTGACTTTCACACACAATTTTTTTTATCTACGAGATGGAATGCAGTAAAATGCTTTCACGGGTTTATAAAATAAATATATTTAATAATATTATAATTATAAACTAACACTAGATAAATAATAAAAATTAAAGATATGATAGAGCAAATATTTTATAATGGAAAAAAAAATTATATTAGTAATCAAAAACTTAGAGACTGAACAAAATGATTTGCAGCAATTTACAGTATTTTGTGAGGAAAGATACAAGTGCCTTCGCCGCATGATTTATCTTTTTTTGTTAATAAAAAGCAAACAAAATTACAAAACTAAATTCTCTACCAACTTAATATTAAAAAAAGAACTAGCAAATATAATTTTGGAATGAAAAAACCCATGAGGAAAAACATTGTAGCAATTGACAATGTTTTGTGAGGAAAACTACAATGTTTTCCTCAATAAAATAAAATAAAAAACCATTTAAAGAAATATTGTGGCAATCCACAGTATTTTGTGAGAAAAACTACAACGCTTTCCTCATATGATTTAGCTTTATTGTAATTATAATTTTTAACCAACTCAATATTAAAAAAAAAATTAACAAAGATAATTTTGAAAAAAAATCATATAAGAAAACACTGCAACAATTCACGGTGTTTTAAAGAAAAAAATTACAAAGCTAAATTCTTAATCAGCTCAATATTAAAAAAAATCAAAAGAGACAATTTTAGAAAAAAAAATTACAAAACAAACATAAAAAAAAATCATGTTGGAAACACTGTAGCAATTCACAATGTTTTGTGATGAAAGTTACAGTACTTCCCCACATGATTTAGTCTTATTTGTAATGACTTGTAATTGTAATTCTCAAACAATTCAATATTAAAAAAATAAAATTGACAAAAATAATTTGAAAAAAATTATAAGAAAAAAAATCATGCGAAGAGACACTGTAGCAATCCATAATGTTTTATGAGAAAAGCTACAGTGATTTCCCCACATAATTAAGTTTTATTACAAAGTTAAATTCTAACCAACTCAATATTATAAAAAAATAAAATCGACGAAGATAGTTTTAGAAAAAAATATTATAAAAAAAACACAAAAGAAACTAGAAAAAAACCATGTGAGGAAAAACTGTATCAATACATAGTGTTTTGTGAGGAAAAACTTGTAATTACAATTCTTAACTAACTTAATATTTAAAAAATAAAATTGACAAAGATAATTTTAGGGAAAAACATAACAAAACAAAAAAAAATCATGTGAGAAAAAACATTGTAGCAATCCACAGTAATTTGCGAGGAAAGTTACAATGTTTTCCTCACATATTGTAATTGTAATTTTTAACCAGCTCAATATTAAAAAATAAAATAAAAAAAGATAATTTTAGAGAAAATCATAAAAAAAATCATGCAGAGAAACATTGTAGCAATCAGCAATGTTTTAAAGAAAAAAAATTATAAAACTAAATTCTCAATCAACTCAATATTAAAAAAAAATCGACAAATATAATTTTGAAAGATAAAAAAATAAAAAAAGAAAAACTATGTGAAAAAACATCGCAGCAATCGATGTTATTTTAAAGGAAAAAAATTACAAAGCAAAAATTTTAATCAGCTCAATATTTAAAAGTAAAATCAATAAAAATAATTTTGAAAAAAAATATAAATGCAAAAAAAAAAAGAAAACATAGAAAAATTGAAAAAGAGTAATTTTGCAAAAAAAAGAAAAAAGAAGAAAGTTGAAAAAAAAAAGAAGAAACGCATTGTAAATTTTTACTATTGTAATATGTAATTCATAATACTTCGGGTGTGGGCCCCCTCATGCAGAGAAACACTGTAGCAATCAATAATGTTTTAAAAAAAATTACAAAATTAAATTTTCAATCAACTTAATATTAAAAAAATAGACAAATATAATTTTGAAAGATAAAAAAAATAAAAAAGAAAAACTATGTGAAAAAACACCGCAACAATCGATGTTATTTTAAAGAAAAAAATTACAAAGCAAAAATTTTAACTAGCTCAATATTTAAAAATAAAATCAATAAAAAAAATATAAATGCAAAAAAAATTGCAGAGAAAATTTGAAAAAAAAAGTAATTTTTCAAAAAAAAAAGAAGAAAGAAGAAAGTTGAAAAAAAAAGAAAAAGAAATGCATTGTAAATGATTATTACTATTGTAATCTGTAATTCATAATACATCGGGTGTGGCCCCCCAACATTAACAGGGGTGTAGCATGTGCTCATGTTTTATGCCCTAAACCGCAATCGTTTATATAAGAATTCATTACTTGGATTCTGCAAACAACATGAAAGAAGAGTCGTCCATCCCTTTGAAGAAATGAAAAAATATATAAAACTAAGTACAGGGGCGCAGACTGACGTGTTGGGCTTATTTTTTAGATGATTCATGCACCTTCGGCCATCAAGCACACACAACTAAGTTTTTTTTTTTTTTTTAATTTTTTAAAAATTTATATTTAGATAAAAAGAAAATTAAATACAAAATTCATTAAACTCAATTGAGTCCCTGATTTAGATTATAAATTTAACATATTAATCTACAAAGTTTAGGTTAATTTAATAATTTATGGTCAAAATAATTTTTTTTAAGTATGCTAGATAGAGCTTTTTTAAGAATTTTATTTATTTTGAATTTGTATGCGTGATATATTATTTTTCTTTGGGATTAATTTGTTCAAATTTTATTTTCACATAATTGTTACCCTCTCATGATTCAAGTTGCGGTTATAACATGTTGACATGATTTGACTTGAATCACTTTATTATATCACCATATCAATATTTTTTTTATATAAAAGTAGTCATTGTGTAGATATTTAATAAAAAAATCATTAAACCCAGTTGAGTCCATGGCTTAAATTACAAATTTAACAAATTAATATGCAATGTTTGGGTCAATCCAATATTTTATTTTTTGCATATATATTTTTTTAAAAAATATGTTAGATTGAGTTTTTTAAAGCATTTTATTTATTTTAAATTTTTATTCGTGATGTATTTTTTTTTTCTTCTTTAGGATTAATTTGATCAATTTGTTTTTACATGATTGTTACCCTATGATAATTCAGGTTACGGTTATAATATGTTGAAATGGGTTGACCTAGGGTTCTCAGAATGTTACATGACAATATTTTTTTTATATGAAAATAGTTATTTTATAGATTTTTGTTTTTTTCTAGTTTCATTATTTAACTTTTTTAAAATAAAAAATATCATATTTTTTATCCTAGTAAAAAATAATTTTAAAAGAAAAAATAAAATCTATTGGATTTCATGACCTGAAAGGAGAGCTAAAATGATTAGGCTTTAAACCCTCAGTGGATCAAATATATTATTGTCTCAAATATTTATTTTTTTTAAATAGAGGTGAAACTGAATTTTTTTTAAGTATTTTTGTTTATTTTAAATTAATTTTTATAATATAGATTAATTGATTTTGATTTGTTTTTTATAAAATTTTTTTATCATGTTGATTTTTTAAAATCGAAACCACATTATTAATGTTCGTCTAATTTACCAGTTTAATGTCACCCCCAAAAAAATACCCATAATCTATATATATATATATATATATATATATATATATATATTAAAATTCAACCCGTGATGAAGCGGGGTTAATGGACCAGTGATAACTAAATAATGTATTCACATTAAGGTTGAGAATTGGATATCTACAAACGAGTGAGTCAAGCAGCAACGCAACCATCAAAGCATTTCAGACCACCTCAATTGTTGGAAATTAGATTAAACTCATTAACATGATTTCTAACACTAATGTGTATTTCGTGAGGCGCCTCACCATATTCATGCCTTTCATTTTTATGTTTTGCTTGAAAAAAAAGCTAACATGTTGGTTTTAGTTAAATGACCTCGTAACTTGAATCTTCTACCATGTCAGGATCTAGGCTGGCTGTGAAAATAACAAGAACAATTGCGTTATTTTTGTAAAAGAGCTTTTCATTCAAACAGTGTTTGCAAATTCACCCTTTCTATCAAAGCTTGCGAGGCACCTTGCTGAAATTCATCCACAGTGTTTGCAAATGCGAGGGTCAAACTTGAACCCAAATCCAATCGTAATACTGAATTTGTAAGAAATCCAAAATCAGAAGGACAAAATTATAATTTTTGAAATCACAGTCTAATGTTAATGAATAGTGGAACCACAGGGACCTTCAATGACCAAAAACCATTATAAAATCAAGCAACTCTAGTCTTATCGCTCTCCGTTTATTTGCGCTGCGCTCCTCCGTCTTGAAAAAACCGAGCTTCACTCTCTTTCCCTCACTCCACAAATCACCTTCTCAATCTGTCTCTCTCTCTTTTTATATTTTACTATGTGTTTTTTGTTTTCTTTTAGTTTCTGTCTGAACAATAGTAATACCTCCAAGTGCTTGTATCCAAATTAATCTTTGTACAAATTAGGGTTAGGGTTTTTATTTTCTTTAGTTCTATTGTTGTATTCTTTTAGATTTGATGATTGTTAACGTGTAACGAAAAGATTGATTTAAGGGTAGGAATTGGGGTTAGGGTTTCGATTTTATTTTTGAACGGTAATGGAAATGGAGAGTACGCGTAGATCCTTCGATAGATCAAGAGAACCAGGCTTAAAGAAACCTCGATTAGCTGAAGAGCAAGCAAACCATAAGGGCCGCCCGTTCACGCAGAGGCCGGCAGCTGCACCTTCTGCAAGATATAGGCCTGGAGTTGATAGAGATTTAGAGAGTAATGATTCGAATCGCAGCAGTGCATACCAGCCACAGCCAGTGCCACAGCCACAGCCACAGCAATATCAGGAGCTAGTGAGTCAGTATAAGACTGCTTTGGCGGAGCTGACTTTCAATTCAAAGCCAATAATCACTAACTTGACTATAATTGCGGGTGAGAATCTCCACGCCGCCAAAGCTGTTGCTGCGACAATCTGTGCCAATATTCTTGAGGTGAAACATAAGTTTTGACTCTAGTAAATTTTGGTTATGGCCCCATTTGTTGTTTTGAATTAAATTGTATGAGAAAGCATTGGGCAGTTCCAGAGAAATCGCGGTAGTAGTAGTAGTATTACTGGTTGGGTGTAATTACAGATTAATGAAAACTTTTCTGATCAAGCACAACTTACAATTCTCGAAGCTTTTTTTTTTAAAGCCTTTGTTTCACTGTGGGTTTATAAGAATTATGGGGAGCCATAATATGGCATGTCCGCAAACCATCATCAAAACTAACCATAAATTCAATCGTTGATGTTGCTGTATCTCCTGTGAATTCTACTGTCACTCCAAGTTTTATGATTGTCCCATAACTTAAATTATTGGAGTGGATATTCTGTAGTTAATGAAGGTTGTTTTATGTTTTTGAGAAGCCAGCGTCATTGAGAATATGGGTGGAAAAATTGTATCTGAATCCTAACTGGATAAATTTCTCATATGTTGTGGATGAAATGTATTGATGTATAGTTTTCTTAGAGTTTTTGTCAGGATATGATGTCCGTCTCTTGAAAGAAATTAACAAATATAAGTTAGCTATCCTGGCACATTTAAATTATTGTTGCCACTCTTTTGTAGAGGTGTTTCTGTTGTATGCATGATTGTTTGTGGATGCTTTAGTTGTAAATTCATCCAAAATAAAAGGAAGGAAAAGCAAGGAGCGCACCTTTCTTTGCCATAGTTTTCTTGAGGCCAGCGGGACTTAAAAAATCAATGTCTGAGAACACAAGGCAATTTCTGCCTGATGTATGGAAGTTATTATGGTGGAGCCTGAGATATTCTGAGGTTTGCAATAACTTAACTACAAGTGCAGCAAGACATACAAGAGAGCTGGAATGGATCTAAAAGAAAAGGCAAAGGGAGAAGGATTCTTCAATTTGGCTTTGTAAATCAGTTTGGAGTTGGGTGCTGTATGATGCATATTTTAATGCTATAATGAAAATTTATAGGTTCATTTTGACTATCGTGGCTGTCCTTGGACATCAAACATGAATGGCATTTTTTTTTATTGTATCATTCTTTATTTTCTTCTTTTTTCAATTTTGTTTGAGACTTTTGTGTTGCTCGGTAGGCTTCAAATTATTTGCAGATAAAACTAGCTCTATGGATATCATAGTGAGATAGTATACGTGTTGACAGTTTTGAGACATTGCTAATATTCTGAGCAGCTCATAAGTCTGAATGTTAATTTCTTCTTCTGTTTCTTGCTTCTTGGCTGCCATTTATGCTATTCAGTTATTTGTTTCAAAGAATATTGCCCCTGGTGTATTGAATCTCATTATGAAATTAACGTGCAGGTTCCCAGTGAGCAAAAGCTTCCATCTCTTTATCTTTTAGACAGCATTGTGAAGAATATTGGGAGGGATTACATAAAATACTTTGCTGCCAGACTGCCTGAGGTGAGATGTTTGTTCTGCATGTAGACTCTCATCACTTGATGTGGCATTTTTGTAAACGATACCTGTGTAAAATATGGTGTTTTATTTAAAGAAATTAGTTAAGAATTCTGTCATAGAATTTCTATAATGGTCGTTGACACTCTGAATTGTTTGGATGTAATTATTATCTCGTGTTTTAGTTGTTTCATTTGGCCTACAAGTAGTGCATGCATCCTTTCACAGATAGTTTACTTGATCACCTATTCACCATTGCTTTGTTTGTAGGGGGTTACAAGCTCCTTTCTCCATTTATTATTTGGTAGTTATCAATTATTTCTGCGTCTTTTAGGTATTCTGTAAGGCATATAGGCAGGTTGATTCCTCTGTACATTCAAGTATGCGGCATCTTTTTGGAACTTGGAAAGGAGTTTTCCCTCCTCAGCCACTTCAGGTGATTGAGAAGGAACTTGGCCTTGCTCCTGCAGTGAATGGTTCATCTGCAGGTGCTGCAGCGTCTAGGTCTGAGTCTCAGTCTCAACGGCCACCAAATAGCATCCATGTCAATCCCAAGTACTTGGAAAGGCAGCGCATTCAGCAGTCTAGTAGGGTAAGTGGAATTTCCTAATCAATTTTGGTATTGCTTGACTTTATTCAAAAGTTTCAGTGGCTAGAGCAGACTTTTTTGCACCACCTTTATTTCCTAGTCATCAGTTTGAGGTGTTCTTGTCTTGCTGAATGCGGAGTTTAGATTGCTTCTGTTGCTGTGTCAATGTATTAATTGTTGTCCATAAAATTACAGTCAGTGATGGATATTTTTTTGTCGGGGTAGAGTAAATTCCTATAACAAGTTCTCTAGTTGAATCACAGAGAGGACTAAAAAAGGATTTATATATGGAAATATCTATTCTTCTTTTCTATCTTCTGAGTGTTACATGGGGTTTAAAATGCTAGGCAAGCCTTTGCCCGGGGATTGATATCTGATACAATATTTCTAGTAAGTGATGCCAGCTAATGTGGAAATCAGGTGTTTGGGCAGTGTAGGTGAAAGTGTTTGAAGTTTACTGATCCAATAATGGATTCAGTTCAGAGAGAACGAGGTGAAATTAAGCCAGAGACAAGAAGTCAATATTATTTCCACTCATGACCATTTACAGTCGGAGGTCCTATCTTTATGATATTGGTTGATTACCTTGGCACTCACTTTTCCTACCAATTAACTACCACTTTGTATTGTAACAATCCCACACTTCCCAGCGGGATATTCTCACTAATGTACTAAGATAAAGAAGCAGATAGATTTTTGCAATCAGTTGAACAAATTCCCATATATTTAGTACAGATAAACAAGCAAATAGATGTGTGGTGAACCATAGATACGTTGAATGTTGTGCTTGTGAAAAATTCTGGTGCAGAAATTCTAATCTTGAGTTGACTGACAGATTAGTCGATTCCTTTTCTAGTGAAGTGTTACCTTCCTACTGAATATATCCCTTTCTTTGTTTGGTTTCATATGATAAAGGCAAAAGGAGTGTCTAATGTCCTGACTGTTCCAGTAGCCAACTCAATTGAGGATGTGGAGGGCCCAGACAGAGCTGTCAGTATTGATACTCGACGCCCATGGGTGGATCCTCCTGTTAAAACACAGGTATGTAAAATAATAAAGTCCGTTATATTTAACATGAAATCGTGCTAATTTAGTTAGTTTTGCAGACTCTTCAACGCTCACATAGAGAAGCATTAAATGAGCCTGTTCATGAGAAGAAAAAAATTGGTGCTATATATGAGGACTTTGAATATGGTTCTGATGTTTCAAGGAAGTCTGGCTTGGGAATTGGAAGAGCAAGTGGAAGGGTTGCTGAGCAAGGGCAAGGGCAGGAGAATCCATGTTATGGAACTAGCAGCAATGCGGCAGAGCTAATGTCTGGGCAAAGAAACGGTTTTAATATGAAGCACGGATTTCCAAATTACCCAGCATCCAAGTCTTCTATGGTTGATTTACATCTACAGCCAACACAGAGAATTGGAAGAAGTGAGACTAGGATATCTGCTAACTGGAAAAACTCTGAGGAAGAGGAGTACATTTGGGACATGCACTCTAGATTATCAGATCACAATGCAGCCGGTCTTTCCAATAACTCAAGGAAAGATCATTGGATTCCTGATGATTCGGAAAAAATGGTAAGACAGAACAGATAAGATTCTTAAACTGAGTATTGATACTTCCTGTTTGAGAAATCTATTGCCTGAATGAAAGGAGTAAATAAAAGAAATGTAAAAAAGTTGCATTGGATGTTTAAAGTGGAAACCATCATTTTAAAATTTGCTATTTGAAATGCTATTGGGCCAAGATGTAATAATAATATAAGGTATTCTGGTATGTATATGTTCAATTCATTTTTGATTGACCATGAAGATTTTTAGAAATGGTAGTTTAGATGATTTTGGTCTCAGTAGTTTGTGAGGAGGGGCTGATCCTTGTCTCCCACTTTGTTTTAATGTTCAGGATCTTGAAAGATTTGATGGAGAAACTTCTTCAGACTCGTTGTCTACCGAGCAGAAAGAGCATGCTACCATTGGGTCCCGTTTATCCTCACCATGGAAATTGCCAGAGTCCCACTCAACAGATGGATTGGTCCTTTCTGGAACTTCTACTACTAACACAGGTCTCGTAGAGGGCTATTCAGCCACTATTGGTGGTGTGGCTACAAGTTCAAGGTCTTCATTGGGCAGGATGGCTGTTCGACCACGCATGGGTTCATCTCATATTGGAAAGGCAGGCTTAGCGTCTTCCACAAACACATCCTTGTTGTCCGCTGAAACCTTAGGGCAACAAAAGTTTCAGTCTCAAGGTGCTGCATCACCATCTGGACAGTCTCCCATACACCAACGACCATCCTCGCCCGCATTTCAAGCATGCTATCCACAATTGCAGAATTCAGGAGAGCAAGACTACCATCAATCCCAGTCAATGACCCAGCCTGATTATAGGGCTCAATTTTCAGGAAATTTGCTGCCTTCAAATGTTCAGCTTGGTAGCTTGCCAAAATTGCAGTCTGAAGATTTACAGGCTCCTTCATTGCCCTCTTTTCAACTAAGCCACCAGCATCGTCTTTCACAGCGACGACAACCAGATTCCAAAGAGTCTGAAGCTTTTGGTCAGATCCAGAGGCCACACCTGCCCCCAGTCTCCAATTTTGGAACTTCATCAACTTCTGTAAGTTCTGCAGCAGACCATTTAAATCCATTTACTGCAGGAACTTCAGGACAATCTAGCACAAGTAGTTTGCTGGCTGCTGTTATGAAGACTGGAATTCTCTCCAAAATAAATTCTGGTGTCGTACCTGATCAAAACTTTCAGGATATTGGGAAAATGCCATCACAGTCAATTATTCAGCCTCCTCTTCCAAGTGGGCCTCCCCCTCAGTTTTCGTTTTCGGGAGCCAGGATTGAATCTGCATCTTCAGCTCCTGCTCAGTCACAAGATAAGTTGCCAACAGTGTCGAATATTTCTCAGAGGAAAGACGAGCGGCCACCACCACCACTTGGTTCTCCACCTTCATCAGAACAAACTACTGATGCTGTTAATAAAGCCCCAAATCCAATTTCAAACCTTTTGAGCTCGTTAGTTGCGAAGGGTTTGATATCTACATCAAAGTCGGAGACATCATCTCCTTTGCCAACCCAGGTACCTAGTCAACTACAAAAGAAGAACCCAAGCATCACTTCCCCTAGCTCTGAACCAATTTCCTCTGCCACTCTGCATTCATCCACATTAGGTGAAGCATCTATCCCAGAACCTGATACCAAATGTTCTGTTGCACTGTCTCAAACCACCAAAGTGGAAATAGATGATCTCATAGGATTGGAGTTTAAGCCAGAAGTAATCCGAGAACTGCATCCACCTGTGATCAGTTCACTCTTTGAGGACCTTCCTCATCGATGCAGCTTATGTGGCCTTCAACTTAAACTTAAAGAACGTCTTCATAGACACTTGGAGTGGCATAACCAGAGGAAGCCAGAATCGGATGGTATAAATGGGCCAACTAGGGGATGGTATGCTGATTTAGGGGACTGGCTTACTGTAAAGGACGGACTTCCATTGGGAGTTGAGTCTTCTTGTCCAATGGATGATTTTGAAGAGACAACGGAATGTGATGATAAAACGGTTCTTGCTCATGAAGATCATTGTGTATGTGTTTTGTGTGGTAAGCTTTTTGAAGATTATTATTGTGAAGAAAGGAATAAATGGATGTTCAAAGGAGCAGTTCGTATGACGTTACCATCCGGAGATGGTCAGATAGGAACCGCAAAGGAGAGTGCTAAAGGTCCCACCGTGCATGTGAATTGTGTATCTGAAAGCTCACTTTGTGACTTGGGACTAGCAAGCGGCATTAAAATGGTAAAGGAGCTTAATCTCTTGAGGTGATACTTGATCTTAGCATGTGTGACCCTTAAGATGTTCTACATCTCTTGAAGGGTTGGACCCATTATTTGTTCCTTCTCTAGGGGAAATGTTTGGGCTTATTTCTGATCTTGTTTGATTATATCGCCCTTACAATTTGACTGTTGACTTGGGTTATTAGTGTAGTTGGTGGAATACTGTCTAGTGATGTCCTGATTGTGGGTACTAGGTGTGTTCTAATGGTGGGATCCAATCCTTTCTTTTATAATTGAGTACACATCTAGATTGGGTTCAAATGTCTGTCAGGTGCTGCAGCCATTTGACTTTATTTATTTTTCCAACTTTACTCATCATCAATTATAACAGTGCCCGTGCTTGCTGCTTCTCATGTAGCAGTTCCTGTACCCATCACTAGCTTTTTTTGCTGATTCGCTGTTGTTACTGTACTTTTCTCGATGCATTAGAATACTTGTGACTGAGATTAGTATAAGAAAGATGGCTTGCCAGTTGAAAATATTAAGCACTTTGAGCATTCCCTCTTTTGCTGATGTTTGTGAGGACCATTTTGTCACAACCTCACCCATCTGCATACTTCTAACACATTATAAATTAGTCGGATTACTACTAATAATTAAACTTAGATAATATCGCTGTCGATAATATACATCTGTTATGACCACTGAGTACTGAACTCATGTATTTTCGTATTTTTCTGATTTGGTCATCATTTGTCATTTTCTGCTGATTCATTGATGGAACCATAATTTTTTGGCAGGAAAAGGATGTGTATGCCTCAACCTGAATCGGAACACCCTGCAGATTGCTCCTATAGAGGGCAATTAGGAAGTCCAGGTTTACAATACATCAGTTTTGTGTTTGGGCATGTCATTCTAATTTTGTTTCGCACCAAAATGGTGCTGAGAGTTGTCTTGTACCTTTTGTGCTTCTGTATTTTTTTAATGTTAATTTATAGTCCAATAGAAATACCTATCAGTATTCTTCGCCAATCTGGTTTGTGTGTTCTTTATATGTTTTCTTTTTGAAATTGCCAAGGCTGGTATGAACTTCCACCACCATCCAATGCCCGTAACGCAATCGCAAGTAACTGTGACCAATCCCCGTTCAGCTTCGCATTTATCAGTCATTGTATCATTAGATTGGAAATAATGAAGTAGCTTGGAACTCTTTTATCTTTTCATTTCTTTTGTCAGAAATGTTTGGTGTTGCTATGTTAGTAGTGGTGCTGATCACATGTACATTGTTTGGTAGATTATGATGCATTGCCTGTTCCATTCTTCCAGCTTTATTTGTTTCATCGCCTTCCATGCATTGCTTTTCATTTTTGTTATGGCTTTGATTTTCACAAATTGGCTGTTCGTTTCCCTTGCACCTCAATTCTTTCGCCTTGAAGAGTTTGTGGATTTTTCTTATTTACTTGGATGCTGGTCATGTTCTTGGATTGATTTGACCAATGGTTAAATCCAGTTCTTGTTCGATCTGAATTTATGTTTGATTTGCGCTATAAACACAAACGATTTTATCTACGTTTGATATCAAGGTGAGCTCTTATGACTTGCCATGCAGTTATTTGCTTGGTGTCAAAGACATGTCATCACAAACTGATGTAGATTTTGTAATTCGTGGGATTCAATCTTACGCGGTAGCTGATACACAAGTCATGGATCTTTGGGCGCTGTAGCATTAATCTTGGGATCCCATGTTTTTTCTTAAAAAAGAAATTATGATGATGCAATACATTAGATTTACTTTAGAGAGGGGATTAATCAGTCAAGACCGTGGAAAATAAATAAATAAACGATTTCGTTTCAATTAACTTTTCTGCCAGTCCAAAAAACTGTGTCAAAGCTTATCACTTGTGACAATTTTTTAGGCTCCACGTGGCTCTAGAAAGCATTAGTGTTGTTAGATCACAAATTTAGCTGCTTGTTTTGTAGCTTGAAGTGGATTTCTTACCCTTGGAAAAATGCCTTGAGTCCATTTGGCCTGCATTCCTGCTGCTTCGCATAACATTGTTTCCACTATTTTTGCCCCTTCAAATGTCTACATCAATTCACTATTTTGAAAAGAAGCCTCCAGACCCTATTCAATGTGTGGTGAAGGCAAAGAAGGCCTCAAATGAACAGGTCTCCCTATTCCGATCGGTCAACAGAGCAGGTTTTAGCTTATGTAAACCCTACGTCTTGGTCCCCTCGGCTTGCCTGCAGGAATGGGAGGGATGCCCTTATTCATAGCCATTGTGAATTAGCAAATTCAGCCTCCAATTTGCAAAGCTGAGGCATTGGCCCGTAGGGCAGCGATCAGATGGATAACAAATAGAGGTTTAAGTGATGTTCGGCTGGAATGTGTTTGTGGAGGCCATAACTGGTGGAGAGAAGCACAGGTTCCTTGGGAAATAGCTGTTATCGTTGAAGAGATAAAGCTCCTTGTAGAAAACTGTAAATTGTTCTTGTTTTTGTCATGCACCTAGAGCAACAAATGCAGCTGCATGTTGGGTTGCAAGCAAATAATTGTACTTCTCTTTTGAGCAATGCATGCTGGGTTAGCGTCCCTCCTTCAGCCATGAACTCCATTTTGTACCAAAATTCAGTTTACGGTTAGTTGAATCATATTCAGATTCTGAAGTTATTGCAGATTCTAAAGTTATTTCAGATTCTATAACTGAGGATCTTGTTGAATCTTCTGCGGATTCTGGAGTTACTGCGGATTCTGTAACTGAAGACTGCACAAGGAAAGAAGACTGAAATCTTGGGATCCAATCTTTACTAAAATCTGTCACCATTATACTGCTGTAATCTACTGTTATTATAGTGTTGTAACTGATATTGATCTCCTGTACAATATATATATGTTTCTGTAATCTTAGAAAGAAATAAGAGAAACAATCTTCATTCTGTGTAAGCTTCTATTATTAAGCTTCAATCAACGTTCCCCAAAAAAAATAAATTAACAACAGAAAGTACTCAAATTGTGGAAAATGAGCAGCTACAAGTTGTAAAAAACATTTTTTTAACAAATATATAACATAAACTTGAATAGTAAACTCGAATCGTAAAATTATAAAATTACAAGTAAAATATTTTAACTAATCATATATTAACAATTTTAATTAAATAGTAATTAATAATATAACATAATTAAAATAAAAATAAAATAAACAATAGAAAAGTCCAAACATCTTTATTTTATTCACATTAATTCTTTTACTTTTTTGACAAATCAACCCACTTACTTTGTTATTTACAAGAAATGAGTCTTTTCAAATTTTGATAGATCATTTAATATTAATTACTCCAAAGATTAAGTATGCCAATTTACAACTTTTATTCTATATATTTGCGAACTAAAACAGAGTAATATATCAATAGATATGTTAATAGTTTATATAAAAAATTGTGAAGAATAAATAGGTATTCTAATTTTACAGAAATGAAATCCACAAATAACTTGTATCGTTAAAAAAAATTATAATAATTGTAGTCAGAATCAAGCTCTTGATTATCAAATTGCACAAGTTTTGCAAGATATAAATTTAAAATAATAAAAATGTTAAGGTGCAGATTACCAGAATGTATAATTTTATATTTTTTTTCAAACTCGTAAAATCAGTTTAATTTTACCGATTTTACCGAATTTGAACGAGTTTGACCGATTTTACTAGTTTTTGAGTTTTAATCCAATTTAACATGCTATATACATATTGACTCGTAAAATCATAAAATATCAAGAATCAACTCGCTTTTTTAACAAGAGCACAGCTCCAATCTGATTATGATGAAAATTGTTGTGATAATTTGCTGTCTACCTCCAAATGATTAGTAAGACAGTGGAGGAAGAGAAGCTGTTCATGATATTTGAATGAACGCTACATATAATATCCTCTTCTTTTGCTTGATATGTAGGGAACCATGATTGATTAATGCTTGAGCTTATGAGAGCCCAGTTATGTGGTTGGTGTGTTTGAATCCAAGACATAGGTTTTGATCCTCCATATGAAACTCCATGATCTGCTGGTTGACTAAAAAAACTGTAGACGAGTCTGGATCTAGATGGGTTCTGCTGGGTTTCATTTTATCAGATTAAGGGGATGGATTCAGTATGGTTCCTTTACAAGAGCAGGTCTTTCAAAATTCTTATTGTGCTCTTTTGCGGGTGGCCCTGAACAGAACTCGACCGCCATGCCGTGGTCCCGCCATGCCTTGGTCCCACCATGCTGCTCCTGTGCTGTGCTGTGGGAATTTCCCTACTAGCTAGACGGTGGCTTGACTCCATTAGACTCCTTTTGTGCTCTTTTCCAAGGTAAAACGCTACACTGTGAGGTGGTCTTTTTTTCAAAAAAAAAAAACCCAACAATGTTTAAATTATGCAAACATTATTTAAAAAAATAAAAGAAATTGATGATTAGAGTTATAATATTAGGTGAGATTAATAAGTTCGTTTTATTTTAATTAGATAATAAAAAAACAATGAGAATACAAAATTGGATAAAAAATTAGACTAAGTTAACAAACTTCGAAGAAGATAAAAGAGAAGAAAGTTAATTATATAAAAGGATATAAAATAAAAAATAATAATTAAAATAATATAGGTGACAATCGAAATAAAAAATAAATTATAGGGAAACTCATGTTTTTTTATTGGAGGATTAAATTGAAAAGAAAAATAACTAAAAAAAAATGAGGAAAAAAATAAAATACCATAAACTTGAATTGAAGAGTGACATTAAAAACTAATAAAAATTTTATAAAATAATTAAAGAAAAAAATAAATCCAAAGAATAAGTAGCATATAAAAAAAGGAATACATGAAAAAAATGAAATTGAAGGACTAAAAAAAATAACACTCATACAAAAGGGCAAAGGACAAAAAAAAAGAAATTAAGGACCAAATTGAAAATAATAACACAAAATAAACTTTTATAAAAGGGTCAAGTAAAATAATTAAAAATAAAAAGAATAGTAACTAAAATAAAAAGCATATATATTACAAATTGAAATTAAAGGACTAAATTAGAATAAAATAAAACTTTTATTAAAGAGTTAACAACAAAACAAAAATCAAAAGAAGCACAACCAAAGCACAAATACTAAAAATAAAGAAGATTAATATGCAATTTTTGAAAGAGGATAGAGAAAAAAAAAGTTCATAAGTGATAAACAATCCAATCATTAATAACACGTGCCATTAGCATTTTAAATTTTAAAATTATATTATTCTAGTAAAATAAAATAATGTCCTTTATAAAACAAAAAAAACTTGAAAAAACATAAATATCCTAAGACCAAAAACTTTGATTTTATTGATTTAAAGACCATTTTAGTAATCTAACTGTAATCTGAAATATAAAAAATTCATAAAATTTTCAAGGATAATTTAGTATTAAAACGAAAAAGAACCCTGACCACGTG
>Ga0325405_1003263_pt1 | contig 16693 bp, 6 predicted proteins | sample PopdelMetagenome_21_FD_205663 | JGI IMG/M metagenome (GOLD analysis project Ga0325405, IMG submission 205663) | Populus deltoides microbial communities from Bellville, Georgia, United States - Xylem-Control-R2 | ecosystem: Host-associated > Plants > Phyllosphere > Stem > Wood/Secondary xylem...
TTATTATGAAATAATATTTTGGGTTACAAGAGATTATTTTTTATCAATTGAATTTTGGACTTGGGGCTTGATCCATGAAGAATTATTTCTTCATTCCCATTATTTTGTCTAGTCTAGCCCATGAATGTTAACACTTGAACACTCTCTTCTATAAGCATTTTTAGCAAACTTAAATAGTTTTTTTAGCTCAAAAATCATATTTATAGCAAAACATTTAGTTTTAATTATTAATTTATAGTGACTAATCTAACATTGATAATGGTAGGAATTAATTCTAATTATTATCACAATTAATTCTTTAACCTTTTACCATTCAAAATCCATTATAAATTGGCGGGGGGGGGGTTAAGGGTTTCTTACAAGTTTTTCAAGATTCTTACGTATTCTTTCTCATCTCATTTTTAGTGTTTTTCTTTTCTTTTTATGTTATGGTTTTCCTTCCAAATCTAGAGCTTAGATTCACTTTGTTTAGATATAATTAAATTCTTTACTTTAGTTTAAAGACCTTTTTTAGAAGGCATCTAAACTAAGGTGGTGATGTTGGAATCTTGAGAGACATATTACAAACATTCTTTCCTACAAGTTTTTCAAGATTTTTACACACTCTTTCTCATCTTATTTTTAGTGTATTTCTTCTCTTTTTATGTTATGGTTTTCCTTCCAAATCTAGAGTTTAGGTTCACTTTGTTGACATATAATTAAGTTCTTTATTTTAGTTTAAAGACCTTGTTTGGGAGGCATATAAACTAAGGTGGTGATGTTGGAATCTTGAGAGTCACATTACAAACATTCTTTGTACCAAGAGAGGAAATGATTCATCATTAACAATAACAAAAGCTTCATTATTTTAAAGTGCTTTAATAAATAAGTACACTTATTTGCTTTTATTTGAAACTTAGATATTTTATATTATTAGTATGCATGCTAGGACTTTATTTTGATATAAATTGCAAGTTTGGTATATGTTTAGTATGCATGGTAAAATCTTTATTTTTTTTTATTCATAACATGTTTTTCATGAGTTATGCTTTTACATGCTTATAGCTTTAAACATGTATAAACTCTAGTATTTTCTTGGATAACTCTTGTTTAATATGCCTTTATGATGATAAACTAAATAATCGATGTTAATTATTTTGAGATATAAAATCTTAAGACTTTAGTTGCATGTTATTTGTTTAGTGAATATGTGTGTATTTTAGTGGTATGCTTCTTTGTTTAAACAAAACTTTATTAGCATGATGCATGTTAAAAAGATCTAAAACTATTTATTTTGTTTTATCTTACTTTGTTGAAAAAGTTCTTTGCATGCTTTAATACATGTTATCTTTTAAAAGATGTTTTTTTGTGTGTTTATATGTTTATACATGTTTTGCAAACTTGTTGGTATGATCATGCTATTTGTTTATCTTGCTTTTTTTTTTATGCATGTTAATATTTATATCCTTTTGAACTACAATAAACAAAAGTGTTTTTTTTTTTTTTATCTTGCATAGTTTAAATATTTTTGTTTTTGAAGTTGCTTTATTACAAGTTTTTATTTTATATATTGCATGTTGGCCAAAATATTTACAAATAGTATTGACTATTATTTATTTATTTTTATAGATTTTATCATGTCTTATACACATTCTACTCAAGATTTAGTTGTCCCAACCATTGTTGCTTTAGCAAGTACTACTTTGATAGTGAAGATTTCACCAACACCTTCTATAATGTATGGTGAGAAACCTGAAAAAGTTCAATGGATTGAACTTTAAGAGGTGGCAATAAAATATGCTATTCCATTTGACCACTTTAAACTCGACAAAGTTTTTGACTGAGATAATACCACAATCATCAGAAAATGAATATGATCGTACTATTATGATGGTTGTGGATGCATGAAATCATATTGATTTTGTGTGTAAAAACTACATCTTGAATGAATTAGACAATACACTATATGATGTGTATAGTTTAATCAAGAGTGAAAAAGTACTATGGAAAGCTATATATAAAAAGTACAGGGTTGAAAATGTAGGTATGGAGAAATTCATAATCAAACAATTTCTAAATTTCAAGATGGTTGATTCAATGACCGTGATGAGCCAAGTTCAAGAGTTCAAACTCATTTTGCATGATATACATGTTGAAGGTATATATATAAATGAGTTCTTCTAAATGGATGCAATCATTGAAAAATTATCACCATCATGAAAATACATCAAGAACTATCTTAAACATAAGCGCAAAGCGATGAGAATTGAAGACCGCATTTTAAGGTTAAGGATAGAAGAAGACAATAAGTTATCCTAAAAAAGACCTACTCTTATAGTGCCTAAAAAACAAATGTTGTGGAACAAGTGGTAAAGTCCCACAACAAAAATTAAAAGAAGAAGCTTGTTATGAAAAAAAAATGAATCACAAAGAAGTTCAATGGCAAATGCTTTATCTGCAGCAAGATTAGGCATCTAGCAAGAAATTGTAAAAATAAGGATCAGTAAGGAAACCCTAAGAAAAAGATTCCTCAAGCTAATGTCACCGAAGTTTATCAACTCACTAATGAAGTTTCTTTTAAGATATGTTTCCATGAAATGAAGCATGGAAAAATCTTTTACTTGAAAGAACAATTAAGGCTAACTCATGTAATCACCAACAATAAAAAGTTGAGAGATAAATATGAATCTAGATATCTAGTCTTCCAACACGGTCATGGACTAAGTTGTATTTAATAAATTTGTTTATTGGAACTAATATTTTATATTAATAAAATGATAACAAAAAATACTGATGTAACCATATTATTCGATAGTTTTACCCATATTTACCTAGTATTTTGGCTATGTTCTATATATAAAATACCTTGATATTCTTTGTTTTATGTTTTGAAGGCACTTTTGGATGTAAGATTAAAAAAGAAGTAAATTGGAGATAATTGCTAGATTTGACATCCGATCGATGTTTTGTGCAGAGCTTGAGTTCTAGAGGTCGAAATGAAGTGATTTCAATGGAATTAGAAAGCTAACACACATACCTTTCTATAAATATATGAAAAGAAAAATAAAAAGAGAAAGAGCATGGAAATCGTAATCTTCAAAGACAAATCTTGTATTCTGCCAATGTTGACCTTCAGATATTCCTACTTGAATATCTTGAGTTAGAGAAGTCTATTTGATGCAAACTCAATTTTGAGGGATTCCTGACTAGAAGACATATCCTCCTACCAAAGTTTAGCAAAAAAAGAGCTCATATGAGAGAGATATGAGTTTTTTAAGATGACACATAAATTCTACCAGTAAACAGGTTTTGTGAAGAAACAAGTCTAATTTACTTTCTAAAGCATCAAAACCGACATCCAAGTCTTTATTTTGGAAATTTAGCTCCTTTTAATCCAAAGTCAAAGCTTGAAGATTTTATACAAGGCTATTTCTTAGTTTTTAGAAAAATAGTTATTGCACTACTTAAATGTAAATTGTCTACTTAGAAAAATACTATTTTGTAGGAAAGAGGGATTAGAGTTTCCTATCAAATATAAAAAAAGAGAGAAAGGAAGAGAAGGGTGGCCAAAAAGAAAAGAAAAACTCACCCTTTCCTCCTAGACCTAAAATCCTGAATTCATATTTTTTTATATTAGTTTTTCAATAGACAAGGCTAAGTTCTTTTTCTTGGTCGTAAGGACACAAAAACCTTCGGATTTCAAGAATAGTGAGATCCATTTTACATTTTCTTTTCAGTTTCTATGATGAGTACGAGTATATTTTTTTTCTATGTTTTTTTTTTCTATGATTGTTTAGTTTGATTGTAGAGCTGACTCTAATTTATAATTCTATCCAATCTATTGCTAAGTTTGCTATCAAAACCGAAGTTGTGATGTATGAACTTGTGAAGCATCTGAGTTTAATAACAGTGGCGGATATATGTTTTTAATTTTAGAAAAAACATTCGATCAAATCAAACATAGACTGCAAATAGTTATGTTGTCTAGTTTTTAAGGCTGCCATTAAATTAAATTACTAGTGCAGACATTGTAGTTGTTTAATGGTTATAGTTAGTTACATTGCGAATAGTTTAACTAACTAATGTTAAGAAAAGATAAATATTCAGAATATAAATTAATGTTTTGTTTCCATGATCGGTTCTGATTTCTGTAGGTGGACGTCTACTTGAAACCAATGTTTGTTCTCTTAATAATTTTATTATTTATTTAATTTAGCTTGATTGTTTTGTTCTGTTATAGCCTAGATAACCTAAAAACTCCCTCCAATTACATATCATGTAGCATAAAAACTGAACTAAACCTTTCTCATGGGATCAACCCCTTACTTGCTCTCTACTATTTTTTTTATTTATTTATGTTAGGGTAATTAATTTATATTACTGTAACATTGCAACAAATACAAGTACAAGAAAGCAATGAACAAAATAAGTAACATTTAAATGATATTGCATAATTTATTTTAAATAATCTCAATTAAAATTGAATATCCGCTAGATCAGGCATCCACTTATACAGTTAATTGATACATTTTATTTAATTTACATTCAAATAAAAATGAAAGAAAAATAAAAAGCTAAAACGGGCCAAGAGCTTGGGCTAATATAGCCTAATACACTTTGCCCATTAATATAAAAGGCCATGCACTTAACCTGCAAGGCTAGGTCTGTGCACCTGCCTTTTCATTTTTATTTTATATCCGCAGCAGAATATGGATCAAATTAATAGCAAGTTCGAGTTAAAGGAGCATAACCACACAAAGAAAATAAGAAAACATGTTCCTACAAAGAGAAGACTACATACAAACTATCTGAAGCATTTACACTAACAAGAACCAGTGAACAAAATAGCAAAGTGGACGACAAGGACACAAGCAAGAAGACAATACAACTTGATCTTGTAATATCTTTCCCTATCTATTTTTTGGAATAAACTTCACCTTGAAGCCGAATTTGTTTATTGAACCTCTGAATAAACTCCTCAGCTCTTGTATTTATTTCTTCATTGGACATATTTGCATACCCATCTTTTTCTTCAATAGAGTCTGGTGGTTCATACTCTTCAGTTTCTATCCTACGTATAATGTTCTTGCTCTCATCGAACATCACCCGCTTAAAACTCTCTGACTTACTACGTTGAAGAGTTTTTTCTACAACAACCTTCTTCTTGCGACGATAAGCTTCACCAAGTTTTAGGGCACTAGTTTCTAGCTTCTTTACTTGGGGATTAACGGCAGGAGCATTTTCATGTTCATCACTTTCATGAACAATTGGCAATTTTCCTTGGTGAGCAGCTCTTCTCTTTTCTCGACTATCTTTTTTAACCTCTTCTTCATCCAAGCGTACTGTCTTGATAATTTCCCGGTAGCATGAGGGAAATGACGGAACACTTCTTCGCCTCCTCATTATTACATACTCTTCATAAACACCATGTTTATTAATACCTTTTGACGAAGAAGAGAATGAACCATAATCCAGGGCAATGATGAGGATTAGAGTGTTGGAAATGAAAAACCTAAATTTAGTGCTGTTAAAGAGCTTTCAAGGGGAGAGATTGAAAAGATAGAAAATAGAGATATAGACAAAAATAGAGAGAACGAAGGCAAAGAATGACACTACCTTGGCTTTTTGTGGGTAGTCTCTAGATTTGAAGGCCTTGATTGAACCTAGAACTAAATTTGGTGGTGGTTTCTCCATTTTTGAAGGTAGAGAGGGGGTTGTGAGAGATTGTAGGATGGTTTATACAACGAAGACTTTCCTTTTCTTTATGATTTTGTGGTCGATGAAGCTCCAAATATTAGGAGATTATATAGGGACCAAATAACGTGACAAATAATTATTTTTGCAATTACATGTAATTATATATAGTTATCAAATTAGATGTCAAATTTGATTAAAATATCAAATCGAAAAAAAAAGATCTGAATCACTAAATCAATTCATGAATTATTGGGTTAGCCCATAATCAATGACCATATAAAAAAGAGAAAGAAAATATTAGTAGAAAGAAACAATATTATCATGTTCCACCAAATTGTATCACTAGGCATAATCGCATTAAATAATAAAAATTCATGTTTTTTTATTCATTGTCTAAATATACCTTATTTACAAAAACTTTACATTTATCTATGCACAAAATTATTGCTTTTATGGGCATGCCTTTGAATTTATACCATTATTTTTAATTCATGAGAGATTTTTGTCTTTTAGAGACACTTTGTCATGGTAACGGGAGACAAATTGTCACTAGGATCTAAAGATGGCTTGTCATGGGGACTTGGAGATAAGTGGTCACGAGGGCCTGAAGATAGTTGGTCATAAGGACCTAGAGATATAATGAAGATTTAATGGAGATTTTGCTATGGAAATTTCAAGGAGATGTTTCATGAATAGAGACATGGAGATATACTATTTTTTTTTTTGAAATTTTAAAAGATGATGGAGATATAATTTATAAGATTTATCTTATTTAAGATAGTGCATTACAAGGATTGTTTCCTATTTGTTCATATTATATCTCCTCCTTCACAACTTCTTGAAGTTACCATTTGGAGATTAATATTTTTATCTCTTTTATGAGTGTATGACACTTTTTTATGCGTGTCTATTATCATAGTGAAAGAGATAATTTGTTAAGGTTTCTTGTGTTTGAACCATTTTTTATTGAAGGTGAATATTGCAGGAAGTCCTTTCCCTTTACAGCAGCCAACACCTCAGCACGTGTCATTGTGAGAGGTATGGTAATGAGCTCGAAGAATGTCAGACAATCATGGATGAACTTTTAGTGCTTTTTTTGGATGGTCTCGTTGGAGATCAATGGCATGGTGGAGACTCTTCTTGTGTGTGGAAGCATGGGTAACCTTATAGGGTTCTTTGTGTTTAAACCACTTTGTATTGTAGGTAGGTACTGTAAGAAGTCTTTTCCCTGTATGGAAGCTCACACCTTAGCATGTGTCATTGTAAGAGTTATGGTTATGAGCTCAGGAAATGTCAAACGATCATGGATGTGCTCTTTGATGCTTATTTTCTATGCTCTCGTTTGAGATTACTGGCGTGGTGGAGACTCTTTTTGTGTGTATAAGCGTAGGTGACCTTGTTTGGCCAAGCTATCTTTTTCCACCCTAATGTAACTTTTCATTGCGTGTTTGACGCTAAGGATATTTTTATTAGAGAATGTGTATAACCTTTCCCATAAGGAATAGTTGTAGATTCTATTGATCATGGCTTTAATGGCTATGGGTTCAAATAAATTCTCCACGTTTAACATTTTCTTGTTAATTCTCTAAAGATATGCCCTCGTGTTTTCATCATCTCATTGTGTGATGTCAAAGATCTATGTGGTGCTATTTTTTGCTAGAATGCTTGTGCTAAAACAAGAGATGAGCTTTACATAGAAATCATGAAGACCTAGGATGGAGCCAGGTTTAAGGTTATGATACCACACCGTAGCAGATCCTTGAAAAGTTATGAGGAAAAGCTTACACATGACATCACTTTTATTATCACTAGTTTTAGAATGCTTCTGATATTTTGTATGTACTCTATTGGGCCTGTAAGGCCATGATAGTTGTACAAGTTGGCTTTAGTAGTGACACAATCCTTGGTGAGCTGAGTGTAACAATCTGTGACAAAGTGAAGATTCTCCCATTTGGTGGGAATGGTGTGCAAGAGTTGGGGTTGATACAGTCTCATGCACTTCGTGGCTAGCACTTTATGATAGGGAGCATGAGAATGAGAATACTAAGATTCAGAAGAAAATTAGTGGAGATAACTAAGTTTATAGCTTGGATTTGCTGGGTAGTGCTTGCTCATTTAGAGAGTTGGAGTATTGTGCCTAATTGAAATGTTGTTTTATCTAATTTCTCCCTAAAATTGGAGTTGTCTTTGTGCACCTAGTGGTGTGGGTTGACTTTTTTGTTAGTTTTACTAAAGAGAGCAAAAATGTTCCTGTATGGCTAGAACAAAGTTGATGAGTACTTGCACTTTTTAAGAGAGTTGTTGGATACCTAGAGGAATTGAAGTCCCTATAGGATGATCAATTACTCTTCCATATATTGGAGCATTGTAAGCCATGTAATTTTTTTATAGATGTTGAAAGGGAATGAACAAGCTGATGAAGTCGTAGAAGAACTTCACATAAAAATAGACTTTCCCAGGCTGAGTTCTAGGCCTGAGTCGTTCTTGTAAAAACAAGTCCCTTACGGAATTAAGGGCATTTTAATGCTTAAGTTAATATTTGAGTTTGATTGATCAAATGACAAGTATGTAAAAAATCAAGAGGATGAAAAACAATGTTTAGTTTTATATAGAGAAGCTCTGTGTGTTCTCTCTATGTTATTGAAATGAAAAAAAAAGTTCTCTCTCTCTCATCAAACCTGAGAATATATAGCATATATTGAAAAAAAATCTAGAATAGCTCACCATGAAATGTGATATTTTTCACTATGGTAGCTCGAGCTGAAGTCATAGCTAAAGTCAAGCTTGTACAACTCAACATAATGGTAGCTTAAACAAAAGAAAATTGAAATAGAAAATAAAAAAAATTAAAAGAAAGGAAAGAGAGAGAAAAGAAGAAGAGAGAAAGGGTGGTGAGCTTGTCGGGCTGTACATATCAGCCCAATAGTTACAGGGTAGCTCAGTCGAGTCAAGAATTAGCCGAGCTACATGGTAGCATGATCCATTGAGGCTGCACATGATAGCCCAATTCAAGGTTGCGTAGCCTTGGTATGGGCTGCAAGTGCAACCTTTGTGTAGGTTGCAGACAACCTACATCTAGGTTGTCAACAACTTAGATTGAGGTTACATGTGTAGTCTTGGTGTGGGTTGTTTCTATAGTCCAAATTGAATATTTTTTTGTATCATCAATACACAATTTTGATGGAGGAAGTAGCTTAATTGACTAGTCTCCTTTTTAAGGGATAGATGTTGACCTTTTTCGATTAAAAAAAAGGGCCAATTCGACATGTTTTTTTCTTTCTTCTAAGGGATTGATGTTGAGTTTTTACATATAATTAAAAAATTAATAAATTAAATGGCAGATAAAGCTAAAAAAAATACTTAGATAGTTCATAGTTGTAGGAGAAAGTACATAGTAAATGTATCATTTCTTTTGAAAGGATATGGTAAGAGTAATATTGATCTTCTCTTAGGCATAATTAACCTTTTACCTAAATCTCTGGAACCAGTGTATTTTTAGGTCTCCTAGTTTTTTTTAATTACTAGGTGACGACTCTAATTTTCTAAAATTTTCCATACAGATTAAGTTCTTTGAATTTTCTTTGGTCACTAAAAAGAAAAGCAAGACATATGATTTTTTATGTATTAACATACCTTTTTTTTCCCCTTAACAATGATCTTTTTACTCATAATGAACATTTATTAGTTTATCATGAAATCATTTTAGTTGTACCAAATGCCTTTTCATTTTATTTTTCAAAATGCCTGCAACACAAGCATATTACAAGTAAAATATACTAAACCAAAATTGTGTTCCCCTGCAACAATAGAAACAAATTCACTATTCACATCATAGTAGCGCTACCATGAATTGACAAAGTGTCCTATTGGTCTATGATGTTTCTGCTTACTTACATCTTGATACATTAATTTTTTTATTTTCTTTTTTGATCCTTAAACTTTGTTTTCATCACTTTTTAGTCCTTGAATTTTATGAGGGAAGAGAGAAAGTCACTAAAAAAATAGAAGGGGAGAGAAAATATTTGAACTATCACATTTTAGCCATAAAAATGGCCAAACCTAGTATCAATCTGTTTGTCCCAGAGATGAGAGTTTAATGATGTTGGTTTTTCTCATCAGCCATGTCTAAAAAAATAGATTGGGACCTATAAAAATTATTAAGATTCGATTTGATTTTTGATTTTTTGAGAGACTTTAGTGTTTGGGGTTTGAAATGAGGCAATTTAGGGTTTTAAGGTGTTTGAAATGTGTTTTCCACTTAAAATGGGTTAAAAATGTGTTTTGAGAGTAAAAAATATGGCATGATTTTTAGCAACATGAGTTTGTTGAAAATTACTAAAGTAGTTTACAAGTCATTTACTGCAATTGTTTTATATTTTTTTGGATGATGAGTTGTCTACTATCACTTTTTTTACATTGAGAAAACAACACATCATTCAAAAAATATTAAGGGTACACACACACACATGATTCTTGGCAAGACCTAAATGCATCGAGTCCATGCCCAGTCGCATTTGCCTTTTCTCTTTTTGAGGTCAGGAGTGTAGAGCCTAGCCTTTTAGGCTCATATTATTTTTTAATTTAAAATAAATCTTTCTTTAAAATAATAATTACAATGCAATTTAAGAAATTATCTGATAGTTTCTTACTTATTTTTAAATAAGATTTTATATTTTATGCTTATATTTGCAATCACTTTTTTAACAATTACATATGAGCTTAATATTCAATAAATTGTAAGAAATTGCATATTAATATTCCATAGGAATTAAACTTTTGATTGTTAATTTTTATATGGTTTTCATGAGTTAATTATTCTTTGATTCTTTTTTTTTATATAAACACATAAAAATTATCAAGACATTGTTTTTTTTTGAAACTTGGGTTTTACATTATGATTAGTTTTTTTCTTATAAAACATGATATGAATTAAACACATATGTTTTCATGAAAAAACAAATTGATATGAAAATGAGAGTTGTTGTTACCTATTTTTAGAAAAAAAAGAAGAAAACAAATCAAAAAAATTATCGGAAGAAAACAAAAAAATATATATATAGTAGTGAGAAGAGGACACAGGGGCGCCTAGAAAATAGCCAAAGATTGGTTGAGAAAATTCAAAAATACAAAGGTTAAAATTTGACAGTATATATTTGACTGATGAAGGCGTTATTGACAAATAAAAATCAATTTTAGAAAGAAAAGTCTCAAATCAGATGTTTAAGGATTCAATTAGATTTTGTTGAAAGATTAATTGAGTTTATGAAGGGTTTGATTGCAAGAAAAATTGATTTTTAAGTCAATTTAGGCTTTAATTGAAAGAAATTAAAGTTTAGAAGTCAAATTATAATTTTTAAGAGTTAATTTGGTCAAATCAGGGGCTTAATTGCATAAATATTGAAGTTTGATGAGTAATTAGAAACTTTATTGAAGAAATTCAAAACCAAGGATCAAGGTGAAAAAGAAGCGTAAATATAGGGGTTGAAATTGACCAAATCATAGGTCAAATTGAAGAAATTGAAAGTTTGTTGATCAATTGAGGGTCAAAATGCATAAATTCAAAACTAAGGACCAAAGTGAAAAAAGATAGCCAACTTCAAGGCTGACATTTGAATTTTACATGGATGCAATTGAATTGATTCTTAAAATCAAAATCTCAATTGAGGACTTAATTGAACAATTTAAAAATTAAGGACTGATTTGGAAATTGATACTTTTTGATGCCTTTTTTTTTTTAGTGAAACAACACATTTTGTACAAAACAATATCGTTTCACTCATTGTTCATTGAAAAAAAAAGCAAAATGATGTTGTTTTGACGGCATTATACACCATCTTCTTCCATTAGTCGCGCAAAGGCAGGGGAAGAAGGTTTTTCTTCCCCTATTTTGCAATGCCTATCTCTCTCTCTCTCTCTCTCTCTCTCTCTATCTCTATCTCCCCTTTATTTGTCAAAAAACTCCGACACAACCCACACCCCCTTATGGCCTACCACCATGATGAAAGGGGCAGAGGAGACAAACCCTGTGGGTGGCTCTGGGGCAGCTGCACAGAGACCACCCCAGCCACTCTACCCCTTCGCCATGATTGGACAGGGGTAGGATAGCTCTTTCTCTCCTTACCCCTTATAAATACTCCCTCACCAGGGGATGGAGTGGGGGGGCGAGAAGACAAAAAAGGAAATGAGAGAAAATAAAAAAAGAGATAGAAACGAGATAAGAGAAAAAAATAGAAACAAAAGAGAAAAGCAGAGAGGGATGGAGAGACGGAAAAAAAAAAGGGAAAAACAAGGGAAAAAAAAAAGAAACAAGAGAGGAGGAAGAGCATAAACAAAAAACAAAGAAACATAAAAGAAAAAACAAGAAGAGAAAATATAGAGAAAAAATAGGAAAAAGAAAAGAGGAAGAACCACCACCATTTTTCTCCTTGCAGCTACTTGAAACCACTGTCATTCTACCACCAGCACCACTGCCAGGTTAGCCTTCCCTCTCCTTCTCCTCCTTATTCTTCTTCTTCTTCTTTTTCTTCTTCTTCCTCATCTTCCTTCTCCACTATTTTCTAGGCCAGATAGCTCCAGCTCAGACCAAAATGGATGGGCCGGGTCTGGCCCAGTCCCAAAAAAATATATATATTGGGTTGACATTGGCCTAACCCCTGTCTTGGACTGCTACTGGCCCAATTCTTTTAGGCCAACCTCAGCCCAATTTCTTCTAGGTTGATTTTGGCCCAGCCAGGATGGGCTCAGCCCAATAATTGGGCTAGACCCATCTTATTATTATTATTATTATTATTATTATTATTATTATTATTATTAAATATAAAAAACAAACAAAAAAATTCCAAAAAAAATCCCCTTAAAAAATTTGTGATTTTCTCGCATAGTTTTCTATATTTTTTTTTGCTTAATATTGGTTTGTATTTTTACATTGTAGGATACAAATCCAGTTATAAAATACCTGGTTTTCTCTTAAATGTTGCAAAAACGTATATATAGAAAAACAACAAAAAATATCTTGTTTTCATGCATACGAACAAGTCTCTCAAAGATTTAAAAATTATATCGTATTTTTATACAAAAAAATACGTATTAGCATACATTTTGAACTTTAATAAGCAGTTTATTAAAGCTATGAAAACTAGGCTCATATGTCAAAAATACTAAAAAAATTATTTTGTTTTCTTTTAGTATCTAGGTCACGAACTTATATGTAAATTGTATTCTTGATATTAAATATAAATATAGTTCTTTTTTATTTTGACATTAGAATGGTTAGATTTTTTTTCGATAAGATAAGGATCTTTTTACTGATAAAGACTTTTCTTAAACCTTAGACATACCAACAATTAGAAAAACATAGCAATACCTTAGTTATATCAGATAATTAAACAATGTAGTTCATCTTAAGTAAGGCATATAAGGGGTGGTAATACCTTTTCTCTACGCAACCAGTCTTCGTGTTTAATCTTTGAGATTAGTTATCGTTTCTAGTGACCAAATACTAGGTGACGACTTCTATTCCCTCTTTCCACTAATAAAGGATAAGAATTTCTTGTCCTGTCCATTCCCACATCATATACCATTTGGATTATACTAGGAGGACGTTTGCCGCGATATCGCACACGTGCGACAAGTGTTTTTCCCTATAAATTATAGAGAATCTTGTGAATATTGATTTGAATTATCTTGGATTTTTATGAAAAGAAACAACGTTGTTCATTAAAAAAAGATATTTTTATCAAGAAAAAAAAAGCATATACAAAGAATGAGCTATTTAACTTAAGAATGAATTTTTTTCATCAAGAGTTTAAATTTGTCAAAATCCTACAAATATTTATTTTAATCACATTAAAATTAAATAAAAAATAATTTTAAAAATCATCATGCACCATCACACAAAGGCATACAAGCTAACTATTTTAAATTTTGATTGGTTTGGAAGCTAGTATATCTTGTCTCTTTTTTTACGTGGTGTTGATAGTATCTATTAGTAGTTACAACCAATATGTTTAAAAAGTTTTTAAGTTATATGTACAATAAATAAAGGTTATTTTATTGAATTATATCAAAATTCTTTTTTTGTTTGTAAAAATAAGAGCAACAAAGAATACTTATTAGCTAGCTTTTATTGAGAGTAAATCATTGTAAAAACTAAAATAGAAGATGAATTCACTATTCACCTATTTACAAAACATTAAATACTGATTCACCTTTTTATAAAATACTATTCACTAGAACAATACTTTGATTATATTTTTTATATTTTTTTATTGGTTCAATTAGGGAGTTGACCTTTATGATTTATTTTAATTTCTATAAAATTATTCTAATTTTATGACCTGAGCATCGAGTTTGCAAAGTTAAACAGGGTTGACCAGTGTTATTTTTTTATTAATTTTTTTTTATTTTTATCTTTCAATATTGGATTGATATTGAAAATTGAGCTTCATAATTTGTTTTGAGTTTCTTTCTAAAATTTTATTCTAGTCTTATGATCCGAGTCGGTCCCTAGTTTCACAAGTTGATTCGGTTAACTTGGGTCTTTTTTATTTTATTTTTTTTCTTAATTGATTTTTTATAGATTTATTTTTTGACATTGAGTTGATATTAGGAATTGAGATTTATTTTTTTTATTTTCTTTCTACGAGGTTGTTCTAGCCCATATCATTTTTTTTAAATAACGTCTTGAAATTTTTTGAGTCAAACCTTATTTTTATATGTTATCTAAGTAATTTTTGGATCAGCTAAGTTGATCAGATTATATCAAATCAACCCCCATGAAATTTTAATTTTTTTTCTAATAAAAAAACACTTTAGTAACATCTAAATATTTTTTTTGTATTCAAGTAAAATTTGATCCGACATATAACATTGCACAAACCAATTATCTATTTATACTACTGTAGCATGTGATGTAATATTCAACACATAGCCTGGCAGCCATAACAGTATTAAACAAAATGATGCTCTCTTACTTCAATGAAACTGGTTTTTTATGCAGAAATGAAATGTATATCTTCAAAAAGCAACCCACAATTCCACATTGTAGACATCCGTGACTCAATTTGTCCAACCTTGTTTGTCTTTATATATTTATTACATGTAAATTAAAAGAGAAGGGTGCAAATTAAAAGAGAAGGGTTTTTACTATTTATTAGAATAATGCTTTACTTAGTTTTTTTTTTATCTTTCATTTTTTTCAATCAATATTTTTTCTTTTATTTAATCTTATTTTTTAATATTATATTTTTTCTATTTAGTTATCACACTTTTATGACATGGATCCTAGATTTAATGAATTAACTTGGTTTGATAGTTTGGTGGATTGACTCATGTTGTTTATTAAATTCTTTTTTTAATTGATTTTTTTAATATCATCCTTCAATATTAGGTTGGTTGGGTATTGAAATTCATAATTTGTTTCAATTTGCTTTTTATGAGGTTATCTCGATCTTATGATCTGGATTGCAAGTTTGATATGTTAACTCAGATCTTTTTTAGGTCCTTTTCTAATTGATTTTTTTTTTCAATTTCATCATTCCATATTGGGTTGATTTAGAATTAGACTTCATAATTTATTTTGATTTGCTTTTATACGGTTATTATAGTCTCATAACCCGGGCCCCGAATTTGACATGTTAACCTAAGTTGTCCCAGGTGAATCCAATATATTGTTATTTTAATATTAAAAAAAGATATTATCTGTTTTGTTTAGTCAAATATTGTTTTCACGGATTGTATGAGTTGATTTTGAACTAGTAAAGTTAACCGGGTTATATCGGATAAACTCTCACATGATTTAATTTTTTTTTGTTGGAAAAAAAACATTAACAACATTTGAATTTTACATTTAAGAAAAATTTAACTTGACCTGCAGTATAGCACATGTCAATCATCTAATTCTCTTACTATTCTTTAATATTTCTTTCTTTCTTTCAATACCCAGCCTATTAGTATTTGTTATTGTTTTCTTTTCTTTTTTTAATATGAGACAACCTTAATTTAGTCCTATAATTATACACTCATTTTCAATTGAGTTTTAAACCAATTTTTTTTTCCAATTAGATCCCAAAAGTATTTCAAAACATTCTCAAAAGATTTTTTTGTCCATGATCATTGAATTTTTTGGAAGTTTCTTCAAATTGAGGACATTTTAATGAATGGACTTGCATATTACACTGAAAACATTAAAGTTCATAGACTTTTTATCCAAATGTTTTTCTAATTCAACTTTATTTTAGTGTATAAAACATTCAAATTAGATCTAAATTATTAAAATGTTGACAACATGATATGGTTAAGAAATGTTGAAAATAATTTGGAATTATTGATATAATTTATGGATTTGAAACTAATTGAGGTTTTAGTTTTAAAACCCAACCCGAATTTGATCCTAAAATAATTAAGAGAAAATCTGAACTGGTTAATTCTCGAGTTTTGACTGGGTAATTTTTTCTTTTCTTTTTTAATCCAAATTGGTTTGGACCCTGAGTCGACTAGATCTAGAATTGATCTGCCAGGCTAGATTTTGAAACAATCTCTTAATCTTACCGAAGTATGATTGGGTGGTTGCATGAGAAGACACCCTCTCTTAACATTAGTTGCAATCTTTCCATTCTTGGAAAAATGTTGGCCAAGGTTTGTTATTTCAACTACCAGTTAACTTCTCTATCATTTATCTTTCTTGTTTTTTTTTTTTACTTTCCATTCTCAAGATAATTTCTTGTATTAATGTTTAGTTTAGTTTTATTGATATGAATATTATGATCATTAATAACCTAATTTTAGGTTTCTTTGAAATTTATCATTTAAAAATAAATAATAATAATAATAAACTCCATATTAATCAAGGATGCACAATTATTTAGAACGACCGGTGGACGGACAATTTACAATCTTGTTGAAGAAACATTGGAAAATGATTTGAGAATGTGGTCAAGATAACAAATTGAAGGTTTAAGGACTAACAAGGACAAAATTGTAAAGTTTGGAAGTCAATTTGACCTAAATTGGAATAATT
>Ga0325405_1003264_pt1 | contig 16692 bp, 10 predicted proteins | sample PopdelMetagenome_21_FD_205663 | JGI IMG/M metagenome (GOLD analysis project Ga0325405, IMG submission 205663) | Populus deltoides microbial communities from Bellville, Georgia, United States - Xylem-Control-R2 | ecosystem: Host-associated > Plants > Phyllosphere > Stem > Wood/Secondary xylem...
AGATTAATTTCAAAGTTTAATTAAACCTCAAAATTTCCAATCATGTTGCCTTTAACCCAAATTTTAATTCATTCTTCATTTATTTCATTTTACTTGTTTTTCCATCATTATTATTATTATTTTTCATTATCATTTATTTTATTTTTTCAGTAAAATAATAATAATAATATTGATTGAAATAAAAATGGTAAAAAATTGGGTTATGACAAGAATAAAGCTAAAGAACAAGAAGAAGAATGAGAGGAATGTTATTTTTATTAATTGTTTTCTCGAAAGATACACATTTATAGCTCTTCTATATTTCTCTCTATACTTATGTCTTATGCTTATGATTACAAGCCTATTTATAGGCTTGAAGTCCTAGATAATCAAGAAATTAAACCACTCAAAGGAAATCATAATCTTATAAGAAATCTAACATTATAATTAAACAATTATTCTAATAAACTAATATATTACAAATCCTTCTTCATCAAGGATTTCTACATTAATTAGGATTCATCCTTTAGCTAATATTAAAACTCTTATAAACTCTAAATCCTATTAACCTAAATCCTAATTGATATTGAACTTCAACAGCAATATGATTAGATGACCATGATTGTGATGGAAGGCTAACACCCACACTTTTGGTGTCAAAAAGCTCCAATAGACTTTCAACCACCAAACTTTTATATGTAGGAAACATAGAGATGCAATTGTGATTTATGTATTACATTTGTTTACATCATAGTTGCTTGACTCCAAACTATACCTTACATAAGATTAACAAATACACACTAAAAAAGGAGTAACTTTGGAGGACAGTTTTAGAAAATGTTAAAATCCATAATTTTATGGCTATTAGTAGAGAACTGCAGGAAAATAAATAAATAAAAATACATAAACCAAGTTTTCCCTCCTCTCATATCCTGTTATAGGCAACGAAGTTGATTAATTACCATGGCTATAATACATTCTAACATGATAAACACACTCATTAAGCCAAAGTAAATGACAAGTAGACCAAGCTCTAAGATGTAAGAAGTTCTCAGATGAGTGTAACATTTTATTTAGGGTAAAAACCATGATATATCATTAACTATACCTATGTAAGGAATATAATCCAATGTTCCTAAGAATCCTGATGTGAAGTTAGTGAATGAGAGCTCATGGTTGTTGGATTAATATCCCTCAATTTCTGTTCTCCAACCTGTTTTTTGAGACAGATAAGGATGCATATGCATATGCCAAAATAATACATAGAGGATCTATCTTAGATGGAAAAAAATTCTTCAAGTAATTGATTCCTTCCTTTTTAGTGAATTCCTAATAAATAAATGATGCCTTATATCTTTCAATGTTGCCTAATGAGTTTATTTTTATTTTAAAGACCCATTTATATCCAATGGCTCTTACATTATTAGGCAACTCAACAAGTTCCTAAACTCCATTACTTTTTATAGAATTCATCGCTTCTTTAATAACATTGTACCATAATTTTAATTCTTTGCAACTTATGACCTATAAAAATGACTCAGGATCATTTTCAGTTTTAATATTATAGTCAAATTCTTGTAGATACACAATGTAATCATTAGAAATTGTTGTTCTCTTCGTTCTAATAGATCTTCGCAATATTATACCATCATATTTGTGTAACCCAATTTTGGCCCATTGGTTTTTAATTTGATTTTTACGGGGTTTAAAATATAAAATTAAAATATCAGAGATTTATTTCGATGAAAATATGATTTGTCAGCTTGCACGGAAACTAGGGACTACAATATGCTTTTGTCATTCTATCTTTATGTTCAAGATAATCCTTACCTTCAAGATAATGATAGTTGTGTGCTTTCGAATTTGATTCTAATTCGAACTTAAAAAAAGAGAATGAATTTGATTGAGACTTTACTTTTCGCAAGCGATGGAACTCTTGCACTATAAATACTGATCTCAGTGTATGCAGAAAAGGGGACGATTAGAGAGAAAAAAACCCTGGAGGCAGAGAAAACCCCAAGAGTAGGCCATTACCAGAAATCTATAAAAAATTAAAAAAGATATTTACAAAAAAAAAAAAAAAGAGAGATGGGGCACGGCTGAATCCTAGAATAGTCATCGCTGCCCCCTTCCCCTGCTCTTTCCTCTCTTTTTCCCCGGTCTTAGTCTCTCTACTATTAGACTAACTTTTCTGTTATCTTCAATCAGCCCAAACCACAACTCCTCCTTATCGGGAGGAAGCTAATAAAGTTCAGAGCCCACCTTTCTCTTGCCCTAGTCTCTAAACCAGACAAATTGCATCATGAACGACTCCTCTCATCAGTAGCAACAGAGCCATCATTCTCAGTCACGCTAACAGTAGAGCTTCATCACCATAATCGCAGCAGTAACGTTTTTTCCTTTTCTATAACCCAGTCACGGCGTGCACCTCTTTTAAACAGCACTGTCATTCGCCAACTCCACCTTGCAAACCTCTTATCCCCCTGGGATTAGAGGCCCCTTTTTTCTGCATGCTTTGTTACACCAACATGCAGCCATTACCTACCGACTGTCCTCCTTCAGCAACAGGAATGACCACTGCTACTCATCTTCTTTGTATTGGTTGTGATTTCCAGTAGCCAATGACTACAACCATAACATCATGTCACCTCTCTTCGGTCCAACACTTGGACAACCCCAACATCGCAAGGCAGTAACGATGGTGAAAGATCTTCCTCCTAGCAGAAGAAACAACATTTTCTTTTCCACGCCATTGCCAGTTATATTATCATCTTCTCAGCCGACGACTAGAAAGAAGAAATGAGACCGAAACAGGGAGGGGAAAGTATTGACCAACCCACGTACGAGCACCAGCTTTGCCTCTAGCTTCACTAACGTCTCCATGGCCAGCATCAGGTAAGCTCTTTGCCTCAATGAAATATCAATATTAGATTCATAACAACATACAAATGAGATTGGAGTATCTTTATTTTCAAGTCATTTATGAAATTTAGCATATTGTTTCTTCATGTATCCATTCTTTTTACAGAAAGAACACATGGATTCCTTCTTAAAGTTAATTTTTGGAGACATTTTACCTTTCACTTTATTATTGGCTTGAGTTTTGTCCGTCCTATGTTGCTAGTAGTGCACTTTCTCTCAGTTCCATTACCAACCTCCCTTTCTCTTGAACACAGATGGTCATGAATTCATTGATTGACTATTTATCTTTATGTGTGTTGTGATTTTAAAAGGTCTATATTGCTGTGGAAGGGTATTTAGGATATATTGCATAAGGAAGAATTTTTACATCTCTACCTCAAGATTCTTCAATCGAGTCACAATATCCTTCATCCTGCATGATGTGCTTGTGAACACCTCTCACAATGGTGATGCTTATGGATGAGAACTTCATGATTAGGGTGCTTGCAAGTGTGTTATTAGAAGTGACGAATTAATTATCAATTGCTTTTAACAAATCATGAATTTTCTCATGTTGGTCAACTAAATCATGTATACCAATGAAAATTCTAGTTTTTATCAACATTATATTAATAACTACATATGATTTGTCTTTTCTAATTGAATAATCTATGTACATCCACCCTAAATGAAGGAGAATTCTTTTCTTCCATACTTTATAGTTATCACCCTTTAGATCAAAACTATCACAATGAATATCAGAAAAATTAGCAAGTTATATAACAACAAAAATAAATTTAAAATACATGTTTAAGTCAAAATTAAGGGAAAAAAATTTCATGCTTTACCATTTTAATTTATACTGAAATTGAATCTAAACACATAAAAATCACTTATGGGCTAAGGTTTTAATTCAAACATATTCAAATATATTATATGATAAAATTATCAAATTATGTACTTAATTTATAATTTTATGGGTATATATTATGAGAATAATTTGATATTCTATCCAAAACCTTACAATAAAACTATCAAATTATGTAATTAATTTATAATTCCTGTGGGTATGTTATAAAAATAATTTGATATTCTATTCTAATAAATTATATAAATAAAATGAAAAATTCTCATGGGATAATATTTATTATATTTAGTATAATTAATTAAAATTAATACCTATAATTCTTTATGTGATCATAAAATAGCATAATGTATAATTTTATTTTATTAAAGATGTTGTGGCTAATCTCTAATTATTTAAAATTATATAGATCACTAGATATTATATAAGTTAAGGCATAATTTTATATAACATATATAAAATAATATGCTACCTTTTTTAATTTATAAAAGAAGCACCAAATAAAACAAAAAATAAAGTCATCAAAATAAACCACACAAAAAAACCAAAGTGACAGCCATGCAAATTAAAATTACATAGCCCAAAGAAAAATAAAATAGATAGCCCAAATATCAAATGATTAGAAATCAGGTTTTTCTAATGATTTATAATCATACAAAAAATTAAAAAACAATTCATAAAATAAAAACCCCAAAATGTTTATTTTTAGAATAAATGTTTTTCAATTTATTCCTTTACTACTAGGCATGTTGATGACAACTATTTCTTTTGCTACTAGGCATCTTATTCATGGTAATTATTGAAACTCATTCCACCATGAAATAGATTTTCAAGCCATAAATAAAGTCAAGTTAATAATTAATTTAATTTGGGAACCAAGGCTATTCCTAAAATCTTTAGTGTAGATAAAATATTGTGGAACAAAAAAAATCAATTGACCACTAAAAAATTTCATGAAAAATATAATTAAATAGATTAATTAATTTCTTTAAGCACAAACATTCCTAGACTAATATATCAATATAGATGTCAAGGCAAATATCTTATTATCTTATTATTGTGGCTCTGATACCAACTATTAAACTTGATAGATCTAAACATATTTCTAAAACAATTTGCATTTAAATCTAATAAGATAGATGGTTCGCACTACGTCGCAAGCCAACCTTTTATTTTGGCATAAAAATATCAAAACAAGGCAAATATGTTTTTACAATAAAAAAATATAATATTCAGGTAATCAGGTCGAGTGAGTTTAATAAACTCTGTTCATATAATAACATCATTAGAAAATAAGATATCGATAACAAACAAAACAAAAAAAAAATAATGATTTAATACAAAAGATGAATGCTTGCCAATATTATGCAAATATATATTCATAATATCTCAAAAATATCTCAATGATCTTATTTGATAACAAAGTAAAAATTAAATGAGAATAGAATAATTTCATAAAAAGAAAATGAAAATAATATGAATATAAAAAAAAAGATAAAAAAAGTCAATTACTGTTAACTTTTTAAATCATGACCTGGGTTATAAGACCGAAAGCACTATATATAAAATATTATGATGGTTAAAATCACAAAAAAAAAACAACACAAAAAAATTCAAAATAAAAAAAATACAATAAAAATAATTAATGTTACAATTGCAATAAAAAATAAATTAAAAGGCAACAATAAATTTTAGATTTCAGAGTGAAATCAAAAAGAATAAAAACATTAACAAAAAAACAAAAAAAAAAGATAAAAAAAAAACAATACACTATAAACTTGAATAGAAATCTGAAACTAAAAATGAAACTTTCATAAAAGATTCAAGAAAAAATAAAAAATAAATCATAAGAACAAGCATCAAATCCTAAACATTAAAACATTATAAAAAAAATTGAATATACAAGATTCTTCAACGTGTTTTTTTACACTAAAAAAACTCCTAAATGTAAATTGAAAAACTTATACACGCATCTAATTAAACAATCCAATAAGCATTGTGTAAAGCAATAAATAAAAATTATTAACAATAAATAAAAATTAAATTGAGAAAACAAAGCAAAAAATGAAGATCAAGATATCTAACATCGCAATACGGGTAATTTACCTGGTTATATTTAATGAATTCCTCTATCAAAATAAATTTATAATAGAAAAACACATAAAAATGGTAATAGAAACCGACACATATATAAAATTTATTTAATAATAATTAAAAAAACAATGCAAGGTTGCACATATAAAATATCTTATAAAAAAATTATTATTAAAAAAAATTAATCTATATAAAATTAAGAAAAAATCACAAATGAATAATATCTACCTCTCTAAAAATTAAACACACCCAATATCATTTAAAAATAATCACAATCTAATTAAAATATAAACCAAAAATTTATTTGAAAAATATATACACAAATAATGCATTACTTTTTTTAAAAAAGCTAAAAATTAAAAAAAGAAATAAAAAAGGAACCAGGCCAGGCATTGTTGGGCCTAGTAAGCTAGGCCCAGCGCCTAACCCAAAAAGCAACGGCCCACTCGCGGGCCTCTATTTTTTCAAAAAGTTCAATAGGGCGTCATCCGCCCCAATTATTTCAAAAACAAAAGACGCATTACCTAAGTCAGTAGACGACGCGTTACTTAAGAAACTCAAAATCTAGACACTGTGGTAGCCAGAAAAATACGGTCCTTTGCTTTTTTCACCCAAAATTCTATTTTTGACCTAAAAAACTTAAAAAAACCTCTAGAGACTTTGTTAAACCAATCCATGGCCACCAAAAAGCCAACAAATCGCCCCAAAACCTGAAACAAAAATTTTTCTCGAGCTCAAATCTATTTTTTTAGGTGTTTTCAAGGTAAAAAAAAAAAATACATAAATATAACCCCACATCATATGAAACCTTTTGACTTAAAAATCAACCGTTTTGGTAACTGGAATCTTCCCCAACAACAACTTTCTCTCTTTAAGTCGAAATCTGGCGACTCCCTCTCTGTTATCTTAATAGAAAAAGGACTGAAAAAAAAAGAAAAATAAAGTTAGGTATCAAAATATATTGTCTTCAAATTCAAGAAATTGGTCATCTAATATCTAAAAAAATATGGGGGATTAAAATGAATGTTCTAATAAAACTTTCAAACTATCCCCAATGTTACTCAAGATTTTCACTTAGTTCCTTAGCTTTTAATTTAACCCTCTTGCTTAAAAAATATATGTAATTGGATGCTAATTTGAGCTTAAAAGGATCAAATCATGCATAATAAAAGTTTGAGGACCAAAGTAAAAATTACTAAAAAATACACTGCTCCAATCCACAGTGTATTATGAAAGAGTGCACAATAATTCCAGTACAATAAAAGGCTAATGTTTTTTTAGTTATAGTTAATGTAGAAAAATAAATAAATCAAAATAAAATACTCACATATTTTTTTTAAGGTTTTGGTTCTTCTAAACTTTGACACATTTAAATTTAATAGTGTATTTTTATTGGTAAAAATTTATATTTCAATGTGTGAGTTTAGAAACCAAAAACCTATATTTATATAAAAAGAGTTCCATTAAAGTTTTATTAGTATAACTCCAATACCATAAATTTAAAAAATATTAATTTAAGAATTAATTTATTGAAACAAATATTAAAGTTAAATCCCATGTTAATACAAAAAACATAACTTTAACAAAAATATCTCTTGAGAGCCTCGATTCTACATCTCTATTCACCTGCAAACAGAATTACTGTCGACATCGTTTATTTCTGCGATACAAAACTGCTTTTTTTAAATAAAAAAAAATTGCTTCAAATAAATTATTTTTAATATTTTTTTTATTTTAATATACTACATCAAAAATAAATTAAAAATAATATTATTTTAATACATTTATAAATAAATAAACCTCTGCCGCAGTACCAAAAATGCCTCTTACGTGCGGCGGTAGAAACGAAGCCAAAGCATCTCAAATCCGCCATTTCGCTCCCCCAACTAGTTTTCCCTTTCTCATTTTCCCCCAGACCCCAATAAACTCCTCTCAGTCTCATAAAAATGCCAGGATTTGAGATATGGCCGAGAAATTCACAATCCCAAACTCCATCCTCAATAGATTTAACTCCCAGCTCTTCTAGCTCATCCACTTTCGGTGGCATATTTCTGGAGCCAACCGTTTATTCTTCTACTGTTAATTTTATTTCTCATAAATGCTCTTCAATCACCATTTCAAATCCCATTTCCTTTTATAAACACGCGAATTTCGGGGGCTTAAAGAGAGGAAGGAGGAGTAGAGGTATTAATGAAGTGGTGGTTAGTGGTGTTTTTCTGTCAGTGAGCTTGAGAAATGATGGGCTCCTGCAGGAATCTAAGGTGTGTTTGGTTCAAAACGAAGATAGCAAGAGCCTGGAGGAGGAGGATAAGGTGGCAGAGGGAGGTAATATTGTTTTGGAGAGTAAAGAGAACCGGAAGGTTAAGGCGCGAGGAGGTTTTGCTATGAATACCACTAAGCATCTGTGGGCTGGTGCCATTGCTGCCATGGTTTCAAGGTTTGTGCTTCTTGTCTCTCTCTTTCTAATTTTCTTGACCTTTTCATTCAATGCCAATTATGGGCTTTTATTATTATTATTTTTTTTTTGTTAACTTACATGTTGAATATCGTTATCTCGATTGCAAAATCCGTGTTATAGCTGCGATGCTGCACCAAATTTTATTTTTCCGGGGTGGTACTATGCATTGTTATTTTTTCTTACTTTGATAAATGCCGTTGAAAATTTACTGTAGTGATGTTATTGTATCAGAACTTGTGTGGCTCCGCTTGAGCGATTAAAACTGGAATATATAGTTCGCGGTGAGCAAAAGAATATTGTTGAGCTAATCAAGACAATTGCTACTACTCAAGGCTTGAAGGGTTTTTGGAAAGGGAATCTTGTTAACATTCTTCGCACTGCTCCATTTAAAGCGGTCAATTTTTGTGCTTATGACACATATCGGAAGCAACTGCTTAGATTCTCAGGAAATGAGGAAACAACGAATTTCGAAAGGTTCATTGCTGGTGCTGGTGCTGGCATTACTGCGACAATTCTCTGTTTACCACTTGACACGGTATGTGGAAACTTGAGATTCTCTTCCTTTCTTCTGCTGGCACGGGGCTTACTCTTCATTGTAGAAGTACTAACATAGCACACTGATTATGCAAAGCTAGGATCAAGTGGCCCAAGTTGATTGCATATAGCCATTTATTTTCACCTGCTGAATGATTTTGGTTTTCAGACTGGTACGAGAGCGCAGTAATCTTGCTCCCATAATTTCTTCTATATTCCTGGCATTAAGCTTATATTAGAGAAGATTTATATCAAAATATCCATGGGAAAGGAAACAGTTTGAGACTGTAGATGAAACAACCAACCAAGTTGGGCACCTTTTGCCCCTTTTCTGAACACTTGTTTGCTGGGAATATAAGATACGTCCTTGCAATGTCTTGCCAAATTTACTTTACATAACTTGATAAATTTACTTTATATGACTCGATGGCGTGTCTCAGTAATGTGATATTTATGATAAGAAATCAAAATGACCTGTTTCATATTCTGTATGCCAAAGAAAACATAACTCTTGAGTGTTTTATTGGGTGTGGAAAGTTATTGATAAACAATCATGTGGACAATCACCCTAAGCTTTGGGTGGAACTTGGAATGCAATATATACCATTTATAGCGATACAATGTGTTAATTGTAGTTTTTCTGCTATCTAGTTACACTACCATGTAAAATATTTAGCTTATAATTGTAAAAATTAACCTCTTCCGCTCTGCTTCTGATAGAAATAGCTAAATATTTTACATTTCAGGATTTCATTGTTATGAAGGTGCACCTGGGGGCCCGCAGCCACCTATGGATTCTAACGTGCTTTTTAATTACTTTATCTTCTAGATCCGGACCAAGATAGTTGCACCTGGTGGAGAAGCTTTGGGTGGTGTAATTGGTGCTTTTCGCCACATGATACAAACTGAAGGTTTCTTTTCACTTTATAAGGGCTTAGTACCTTCTATCTTAAGTGTGGCACCATCAGGGGCAGTTTTCTATGGTGTGTATGACATACTGAAATCAGCTTATCTTCATTCACCGGAAGGTCAGAAGAGACTTCAGTATATGAGCCATCACGGGCAGGAATTAAATGCCTTGGACCAACTGGAGTTGGGACCAATCAGGACATTAGTGTATGGGGCAATTGCTGGTGCTTGTGCAGAATTTTCTACATACCCATTTGAAGTTGTGAGGAGACGGCTTCAATTGCAAGTCCGGTCTACCAAGATGAGTGCATTGGTGACCTGTGTCAAGATAGTTGAGCAAGGAGGAATTCCAGCTCTTTATGCTGGATTGTTTCCCAGCTTGCTGCAGGTATAAAGTTGAAAGCTCTGTATACAACGGACTTCCTTATGAGCTGTTATGCCAGAGCTTTATGCTATTTATATGCATATTGCTTGGTTATTATTATAAGACATGCAGAATTTGATGATATTTAACTTTGGAAATAATTGTATTCTTGACTTAAACAAAACCATACAGATAGCCGGGATAGAAGTTCTGCTTATGTTAACTTCATATGATGTTAGGTTTAACAAAACAATGATCTAGAGTCTCATCGATTACAAAACATTAGCACCATAACATAATTGAAAGGAGAAGACGGATCCATGGATCTAGCACCTAACTAGTCTGGGTTGTGGTTAGTTGAGCTTATGGGAGTTTGGAACTGAAATCCACATGGTTGTACCTTTGGGGCAAAACCTCTTACATTCCACTCTATAACTGAAATCCAGATGTTCTGGAACTTGTCATGCTTATCTTTTATTAAAACAAGCTATTACTTTTATTGCAATGCTGCTTACAGAGTTTGCACGGTCCTTCCAAAATTTTGACAGTATTGTTCTTTTCCAATATGTTTCATCTTCAGGTACTTCCTTCAGCTGCAATTAGTTACTTCGTCTATGAGTTTATGAAGATTGTTCTCAAAGTGGAATGACAGAGGAAATATGATCTATTAGAGAAAACTTGTAGGTGGTATGTATACTAGTGACTCAAGATGAGCACTGGATATAAATCAGAATGGTAAGACCAGTCATTTACACAACAAGTACCATTGATTTAACAACATATTCTTGTTATGCAAAAAGAGGAACCGCAAAATTTTCAATATCTATAATCTTCTTTGCTTGATTTGATTACTATTCTATCTCTTGGCCACTATCCAAATTTTAGGCTTTTCTGCTTTAAAAAACTTGATTTTGGTGAAATATACTTCAGATCTGAACGTCATTGGCAAAAATTCCTTGTTGTTTAGTGGTTTAGGCATGCATAATGTGATGGGGCATTTAAAGTAGATCCTACATGATTTTACTGCTGTCCTTATGCTTAACTACAGCTCTAAGGGAAACGAATTACATGAACAAACTGAAAGAACAAAGTTTCCTTCTGATATTGGTGATTTATCGTACGTGTTTCTATTTTGGTCACAGCTCATGTACTTATTTTGATCATCGTGATTTGGTATCCTTTCCCAGATGGTTGGGAAAACGTATTGAAAAGGCCATCATGCATGCCTATGGACTATAATTTTTAAGCACGAGAGTTTGTTTTGCAAGTAGTTTCCATCTGATTCCATTTACATGCATGTCTATCTTATTTAGCTACCTGAATACAAATTCAATCAATTCTGTATGGATTAAAGACCAATAAGAGGACTTTTCACAAGGGATGCTAGTTTTTCTTCGCTCATAGAAGTGCTCTTTAAGAACTTTCTTGATGTTTACCTTTCAATTTTCTATTTAGCGAGGGCTGGTGGTGGGAAATCGATATCAAAAGATGCGGAAGACTGGCTTCCTAAAAAAAGATTGTTTTGACCAGGCAGTTATGAATCTCATCTCCATCCCGATATGATATGAACAGTGTTTCAAGCTTAGCCCATTCTTTCGAGTAACATTTTGATGATGATTACTTCATCGTAGATTTTTTTATTTCGATTACACTTGGATACTTTTGTTGAGGTAATCCATAGTGAAGTTCCGCCAAATTTGAAATTGCACATACTGCTGCTTTCAAGTTCCGCCAAAATGTTTTTGAATTTTTTTTTGTTTCAAATTAGTTTTTTCTTATAATCTTAATTTGTTTATTTGTTTTGATGTGCTATGTTAAAAATAATATTTTTTTTAAAAAAATATTATTTTAATATATTTATAAGTTAGAAGTATTTGAGAAATAATCACTACTATCATCTAAAATAATACCTAACTATTGGATGACTCTTTTATATACATGTATATATTATATATTTTGATATATTTACAAGGAAAAAAATATTTTAAAAAATAAATAAAATATAAATAATGTGGAGTTATGATGCACTAGGAATGTTCTAATGGGTCATGCGTGAGTGAATATGTCTAATAATTAATTATTTGGTTAAATGTAACACTGATTTTATTTATGTAAAATATATTTATTACTAATAATTTTTTTATTTTTAATACTTATTTATATTTAATTAATTTATTTATAATAAAGATAAAATTCATGAGATAAAAATGATATGTAAAGTAAATTATAAAATTGTTATAATTATAAGATTTCTATTACAATAAAATATTATTCATAATTGTTCTTAATCAATATTTTATTAAAATTGAATATTAATTAAAAAAGTTGAGATTGATAAATATTATATATTTTTTTTTATAAAAAAAAAAAGAGTTAATGTGATAATCTAGATATGATGAATAGCTGGGATTGAGATTAATATTATGTACTCTGAATTTGAGAAATACCATGTTTCCTACCATATACGTTTTCTGCCTTCACTTGAGTGACCTTTCAGTTGTGATTTGCTTGTAGCCTTGAATGTCTTGATGGTCAATGCGACAATAGTACCTAAGCTGTTTCTTGCCATAATAGTATTTCTTTGCTTCGATTCCATTCTTACACGTCCGTTTCTTGCCATTTGCTCTTTGTTTTTTTCTTTTTGGATTGCAGAAGGGAAGACATCTAAGACAAGCAATGCCTCGTTGCACTTTAACAGTGACAGAGAGCGAAAAAATTAAGAGGGTAATTGCGCACTTATTTGGCTCCAAAGGCCACTAGGAGAATTGTGAAACAAGAATAAACCTTTCAGTTTTCGCATGACCATGATTGGCAAGCCAATCAGCACATTTGTTGCCTATGTACAGGAGTGAAGAACATGCACCACCCACCGTTTGTTAATCAGTGCTCGAATTTGATGGAAGATAGGGCAGTTAATATTTACCTTATTCCTTTCCCCTTTTTTTTTAATTAATGTGAATATCTGATCAGTTTATATACATTTTAACTAACTCTACGATTAAAAGTTAATGATATATAAGTTTTTGATAATTTTAAAAAAGTTCAAACTCATAATTATTAAAAAACAAATCTAAAATATAACCAATTATACTAATTCTCAGTTTCTTCGTGATCAAGTCAAACAATGACTTTGATTCCACCTCGAGGCTCTAACTTAAGAGATGATCACGATACCCCATTGGCCATGCAATTTAAAGTCTCCGTTTGACTGCCCACAACTCTGCACAAACACCGTTCGCTCTGTTTTATGACAGGCGCACCTTCCTAATCTTTTCATGACATGAGATTTTATGGAGATACATAGTGGAATTTTAACAATGAGTTAATGTTGTAAAGCTCACTACATGGGGTTTCTCCTTGTACACTTTATTGGTTCACATGTTTGTATTTGTCCTCGTGCAGACCTCGCAACATAGCTGGGAAGGGTCTTCTTGGTACTGCAAGATCAAGCTAGTTTGTATCTGTATATTGTTCGTCTGCCTCTATTGTATTACATGCTGAACCTTTTCCGTTTGGCGTTCCATTTTAGTTTTAAGGAAACAGCTGGCACCTCCGATTACTATATTGCCTATCAAGTGACATGGTCATGGTGCATCAAAATCACACCTAGAGATGCAGAGTGTTCCGTGGGCACCTGGTGCGTGCCTGTGGTGTGGTGGCTACCACACCTACAATGAAAAGTACCAATGGTTGGACCATTAGAGATGTGGATAGCAGTATAATGAAGTTTATGCGGTGTGTACGTAGCATGATTGAAAATTAAACCATTCAACCAAGCTGCCTATTTTGGCACCTTTATGACGCAGTTCAAGCTTTTGTTTCTTGATCTGAACTTCATTGGGATGTTACTTCTGTTATTCCTGCACTGCATTCCGATGAAATGAGAAGACATGAGAGCAAATTAATATTATACGTATTTAAGCATCATGCATTAAATATATGGCGGGGGGCAAGATTTCGTATTTGCAAGATTGTTAGGGCGCGATTGTTGGTGTTCAATGACAGATTTTGTAGGAAATTTGTCATTCTGACAAGCCTGCATTGATGTTTATCCCAGTAACCCCTCTTTTCTTTTATTTTTTTCTTTTTTGGTCATTAGGATGTGGACGTGCCTGCTCTTTAGAATCTTCAGGTGGCGTACCACTCCGATGGTGGCATTGGGGACGGTACGGACTTCTTCCAATATTTATTCAAGTAGGGATATATGCATATATCTACGCGTGTGTTGATGCTTTGCTTTGAATTATCGCTTGTTATCCTGTTCAGTTCCCTATTGAGAAGAAAGGCACGCGGATTGAAAGATCGCTTTATTGTCTTGCTCGGGCAATTGAAAGCTTCTTTAACTACATGGTCGATGCAGGACATTTGCCGCAGTCCAATAATTTGAAGAGACCTGATGTGGTAGTTTTTTCAGCATCTTGACAGCTATAACAATGTATTGCTCTGAGCAGGAGAGGGAAGTGTTCCGGTCCTCCTGGTGAAGCACCATCTCGCGACGAGGATGGATTGAAAGCAAGATGATTGACCTTGCGGTCTAATTTGATTTATTCACATTTGAGTATGTACTTAAACAGAGTTATATATGTTTAGATTCATAAATTGCTCGGATTGGAGTAATTGTTTCCCAGTGATACGCACCCATATTTGTTAACTGAGCGATCCAGGCAACTGTAGACTTGTTTCCAAAACTGATGGTTGCATCTGAATACTGCGGCATACAAATCAGGACATTCAAGACATTTGGTGCGATAACAATGGAGGACAGAAATTCATGTCTAGGATTCACTTCGAAACAAATAGATTATGATAATACACACACAAGAAACATTGAGGCAAATGCAATATTTTCTTTCCACAAATCTTCATAACCCAAAATGACAGTATCTAAAGAAAACCCCAAAACCCTCAATCCCCCCAAAACAAGAACCCTAATCTGAAGAAACAACAAACATCTCAAACCTCATCTTCATGAAGAAGCATATTGGGTATCCCTTTAGTAACCGGAAACTTTCTTCCTGTCTCAGGACAAGTCAAAGCCCCCTCTTCGAGGTGAAGCTCCAAAAGAGCGTGGTGAACCTTCCTTAAGAATTCCTCAGACTCAAGCATCGATGAATCGGCCTCCTCGGGAAGCTCAGCGTAGCCCAAGGTTCGTGCGCCGTCGACAAGGGCTTTCCACTCGAGCTTAGGGAACAAGTTTTTGACGAAATCGGGATTGAAGTCCACTTGCTTTTCGAGCACTTGCTCTACCTCGATTCGTAAAGGGAAGCCGTTGGAAACTCCCTTGATATTGGAGGATAGCATGTTGTGAGTAAATAGCCTCATGTCCGATCCCTCCCTGTCTCTCAAGCCTCAACAGTAGCTGCAAGCAGGGCAAATGGGTTTTTAGAGTGTTGCAGAGGAGGAAGGCAGGGAAGGAGAATTGTTTTCAGAAGGACGACCACGGCCTCGCTTAGCTGAGGACTAGCTAGGGTAATTCAGGTGGTGCAAGAGCTAAACCCTAAGCCTGGTATATGCTGATTCTGGGCCTTCTTAAAAGTAGGCCTGTTCTGTTTGCATACTTGAGCTTTTTAATTCAGTATCCAAAGACAATAAAAAAATGGTATTTCACAATTTATTAACAATTAACAAACAAAACTAAAATAACTATGTAGAGGTCCCTTTTCTACTGTTCAGAATCACTCATTCACAAAAACTGTCCATTTACTAGACATTTTTTTCCTGATTTTTCCATTTTGATTCTTTTTTTTCTATCTACAATTCGATAACTTATTATTTTTTTAATTTAATCTAGCCAAATTAATTTTTTTTTTATGTTTTTATGCACTTAAACATGTTCTGGTTTCTTTCTCTCTAATTTATCTAATATTTTGTTAAATGTTTCAATATTTAATTAACTATGAATTTTATAAAATTGAGTTTTGCTTTTATTTAAAAAAATAAATTGAGAGGTAAAGGAAAAAAAATGACATTAAGGAAGAAACAATGGACTTTTTCATAAAAAGCATGCAAAAGTTTCGTCTGATTCCTCGAGTTGTTGTTTTTTTATATTTGATCCCCTTATATTTTGTTGTTATGTTTTGATCTTAAATTTTATGTTTGTCATATTTTAGTCCTTGGAAGTTGAGATTTCACTCGAAAAGCTTGAAGATAGAGAAAGTTGTCGGGTGCCTTGATTTTGGTTACCAATAACATCAAATTTGGAGTGCATGGATTCGACTTTAAGAGATAAATTCAATGGAGATGGTTTTAACCTTTAATAATGTTAGAAAAGAATAGTTTGAGCCTTAAAATCTTTTATTTAAATTTAATTTGATTTTTAGTTTTTAAATTGATTAAAATATGTTTTGTTGATGGAAATAAAGTTTAGAGGTCTATAAGATTTTTTCCATGTTTTGGAGTGAAAATTGGCTTGAGATCCAAAAACTTGGATCTTTATTTTTTGAGCACTAGACATAAATTTGATGCTTACACACGAATGATGTGTCATTCAAAATCTATACAATAAAAACTCACCTAAATCACAAATTAAAGCCCAACAATGCATGGCCATCCTTTCAAGCCGAAAAGTGCCTCAATTTGATTCTCTAG
>Ga0325405_1003265_pt1 | contig 16691 bp, 5 predicted proteins | sample PopdelMetagenome_21_FD_205663 | JGI IMG/M metagenome (GOLD analysis project Ga0325405, IMG submission 205663) | Populus deltoides microbial communities from Bellville, Georgia, United States - Xylem-Control-R2 | ecosystem: Host-associated > Plants > Phyllosphere > Stem > Wood/Secondary xylem...
GACTAGTTATTGTGGGATCTTTAAGGACTTATGGTGCTTCAAGCACTTGCCATAAAATTCTACGAACCAAAAGCAAGGATGAATAAGCTGCCGGAGAAGAAAAACGGAAAAAACATGAACAGATTACTGACTAACAGAACAAGCTTGGTGTTGATTTGTGTTAATATATGATATTGATCATGGTTGAATAAAACGAGGCCAAGGTGCTCGGATTTTTCATAAAAGGCAACAGTTCCTTAAACATTACATATGAATTTGTTACCTGATCAATTGTTAATGGATCAAATTTGGTCCGCCCCAGATCCTTACTTTTGGCAGGGTGACCAAATTTGCTCCACTAAACAAACTGGAGAAAGATGTGCTAAATCAGAATTAATCTTTGCTCAAAAGTACTGTTAAACATAACTGCTTAAAATCCATATGGTTATGTCCCTCCACCAAAATTAGGTGGTGGCCAGATGCCTCCACCCCCACCATCAGTCGTTACGTAAGACATGCAAGATAGTGGCACCAGGCAGAGTCCTCGGCTTCTTAGGTCCCTCTTTGATTCTTGATCACCCCCCGAATTTGATGCCTAAAACAATTCAAATATACAAAAAAATTTAGAAATTTATTGTGCTTCATTAACTAATTACTCAATACATATGCCTAACAGATGATCACCTAATTAATCACTCTAATAACGGCCCAGAAAACAATTCCTTTCCTTCTGTCATCGTTTTTGACGAACAGGATCGATAATGTAATAGTAAATTGGAAAAAATCAACATGCTCGTGATTTATGACAATAGTATTTCGGCATAGGCAAGATCCAAGCACTAGGTAGCTATCATGCATGGTATAAAAACTAAGTATGTCCATGCGTATTTAATGAAGTCATGCTTATAACAAGGGTCCAGTGCTGACTTCAAAATTAAGCAAAAGATGGGTTCTCCTTCGACTTCCACTATATCTTATTTTGTTCTTGTTCTAGGAAAGTCAATGAAACAGCATCTTGATGCCTCTGTTTAAACTTCCAATCAAACTATAAGAAGGGACATCAAGTGCATTCGCATTCTTTTGTATTGCCAGGTGTTAGAAAACCACTTTCATACCGCTTGAATGCTTCTACTGGTCTTGATGCGGGATGACTTCATATATGGAACACTCAATGTCTGCAAAAATAGCACATATATATGTGATCTTACAAGCACTTCTATATAAAAGAGTGTTAATGGGTTTTCATTACAAGAACAAAAAGAAAAAACAAAAGAGGTTTAATGGGTTTTGATTCTTTCGAGCTATATATAAATATATAGACACACGCACCAAGGAAAAGATTTTACCAATCTGTAATCTTACTCAAGTAATTAAAAAAAACACATTACTATTTTATCATCAAACTGATCAGGTAATCACCAGGTGTTGATCTCTCTTGTACCTTTGAATATCATATATAATTAGGAAGATGCCAGAGCAAAAGGAACGGAAGAAAAATGAAACCATAATGGAAACCCTAGCTAGCCATTTGGGCTAAGCATATATATATACTCGTAGACGACTTTAATTTCTTCTAGAGGGATGTGGGTTCTTTAGTCTTTGCCCTATTTTTGACCAAGTTGCACTCTAGCTAACACACTGAAACATCCTAGGGCATATTTTAAGAAAAAATATGGGTGTCAGAGAAGATAATTTAGTATATGACAAACTCTAAGAAGAATGTCGGGAAAGTGGAAAATACCTCGACCTGGTTTTGAAGGAACTTGATGTATCCGATAGCCTCCATCAGCACAGATGCTGTGTCTGTCTGCAATATTCTCCCAAACCCAACCCACATGCAAAATTACACGTTACTAATTTCCCTCTCGCAAAACAGCAACAAAATTATTATTTTATTTTTTTAAATTAGACGAGCATATCTTGATGAGCCCGCTAAGTATAAAGTTTTTTCTTTTAATTAAATCAAAGAGTTTGATTTCAAATTAAGTTAGAATTTGTAACTTAATTTTTAATCATCCCATTCAAGTGCTCAACAACCATTAAATTTAATCATCCTCTAGATTAGAGGCACAGAGAATTTAGATTACCTTGCCAAATGGTGCAACTAACTGCTGCAAAGCTGCAATTCTATCTCCTAATTTCTCTTTTCTAACCTGATAAAATGCCAAAGGTAAAAAATCCGAGCCAAAATACACCAGGAAAAAAAAAATAGTAAAAAGAAAAAACCATAGGCGCCCTTGTGCTCTACAAAATGCGATTCAAACAGTTTAGTTTTCGAACCTTAAAAGGAGGGCAGGGAGAGCGTGACTCAAGTCTCGATTTCTTGGGTGCAGCTGCTTGGGTTGCCTTCGGCTCCATCATGCTGTTGTTGGGCCTTTTAGCCTCTGTTATTTCATTGGTGGAGGATATCTTTGAAATACAAAGAGCACGTTACTAATAAAAATCAGTTCAATGATCGCTCAAAAGTCATTTTAAGAAAAGAAGATAGTAAAGAGCGATTCTCCTGATAAAGAGAATCACACAATGTTTAAAGCTGAAAGTAAGTATCCTTCATGTAGCAAAAAGAGAAGGGTACTTATCTAGCTAAATGGCTAATCTTTTGGTGCCATGGCTTGCTAAAGCCGAAAAACAAATATATAATAAAGGGTTTTAACTTTTCAATTTTACTATTAACTTGGGGAGAAAGCATAACTGAAATTTGTTTTATCTTTTAATCTTGTTAGTTAACTCATAAGATTTACTATTTTTGATAATGCACAATTAGGGTTTCTTGATGAGCATAATAAGCTAGCCTAGCTAGCCTAGCAGCTGCAGTACTAGTACAAGTTCAATTGGTACATGATTATTTTGCCTGATAAATTTGAATTTGCCAATCCATTTAATGAACTAGCAAATTCAAGGACGTATAGCTGCAGATATACATAGTGCACGTACAATACTAAATAATCGCAAAAAATGCTACAATCTAGTATGCAATCATAACCATTCAGCCATGCCATGGTTACAGAAACTGCTTGCTGCTGATACGAAGATGAAGAAAAAGAAAAGGATATTGAGGGAAGAAGAAACCTTACTTTACTAGGGCTACATGATGGCCTCTGATTTGATTGCTGAATACTATCGAGACCAAAAGAAAGACTGTCTTTGAATATGTCTAGAGGATCAAGAGAAGCTGGTTGGGGAAAACTTCCACTAAATCTAGTAGAGGTTAAGAGATCCAAGGCCTGTAAGTTCATGTCGAAGGAATCTGATGATGAGAGCCCTTCTTTGATTTTTGAAAGTTGTAGGTCATAAGCTGAATGGCTACTGAAGTTGCCAGCATTGTTATTCCAGTAATGAAAGCCTAGGTCCTGAAACATGGTGCTATTGAGAGAAGAGATTGGACTCTCATTTTTCTGTCTTTGGTTGAAGATTACTCCATTATAGCTTGGATTTGAGTTGTCAGAATTCCTGCATAAAGAGTAAGATATAGAAATAAATATTAATATATCAAAGAAAACCCAACAAGCCCTAAAAATCACCATTCCAAACAAGAAAATTAGTAGCGTGAAACCATGATATTACTCTCTACAAATGAAAAGGAGAAAACAAACTTAACCCAACATACTGCTGGTTTTCATTTCTAGGCAGTTTGATTGATGTACATCAAATCACGAGTAAAGAAAAGAAAGAAAGAAAGAAAGAAAGCTAAAATAGAAAAAGGAGATTCCAAAATCTAAAGTTAATCTATGCTGGCACTGTAAAATATACTAAACATCCATTGTGGAAAGCTTGTAGTTTAGGGAGAGAGAAAAGAGAGAGAGATAGAGCTGAGAATAAGCACTCACAAAGTGATGGTTTGGGTCCAAGCACGGGCGCTTCCAGCTTCTGCATAGCTAGATGGGGTAGCAGTAGTTAAAGAAGAAGACCCAACAAACTGGTCTTGAAGCTGATGCTGGTGATGGAGATTTGCAGACTCCATAATAATGACAGTATATTTTTTAAAAGGCTTGAAAATCCCAAGATGAGTAATTAAAATTTAACTATCTATGGCTCGCTAGCTCCAGGAATCTCTCACTCTATTCGAAGAAACAGTTCAGGTGACACCCACACACCTTCTTGCTTTTGGAGAGACACTTTTCTCAGTTTGGTCTTTACTCTTTCAAGTTCCATCTAAAGTAGCCTTGAAAGAAAAGTAAGAGAGCACGAATAACCCATCTCCATACCTCTCTCTGGCTTTAATTATTATTTTTCATTCCTTTTCTTTTCTTTCCCTGCAGCTTCTCAATATATAGTATAAGACTAATCTCCCCCCCCCTCTTTGTGCACTCTGAATTACAGGGAGATGATTATACTTCCCCTACGTTATGATTACGATCCTGCCTTCGATCCCAAGGCTTTCAACAAAGGTCTGAGGAGAGAAATGATAACAACCATGCCCTCTCTCTTTTTCACACGCACACAAACGCTTACACACAAGACACTCATCGCCACATGTCTAAGTGTGCTCATATATATACATACATTTCATTAAGCAAACACCCAACAACATGCTTAAGCAATTAAAGGTTTTATGCTCGTACAGTATGTTTTTATGATGTGACTTTAAATGAAAGTCATGGATTCAAATTCTATTGGGAAGGGGTAAAAGTAAAATATATAATATATATATACCTCGCCCATGCATTAATTCAAGGGGGTAATTGCTTAAATATATAGAGATGAACGAAAACTTGGAATTTTTTTTTATCACATGGTTATGTGAAAACAGTTTAATGACTTGATTAATCAAGCAATTGAATGATTAGAGTTTTAAAACCACGCCATATATAATGGAAAAACATGCTTTCTTATTGGTAAAATTAAATTTATGTATGCTTGAGCAACCTTAATTTGTAATTTGGAACCCCATGCATTAGCTTAATTATTAGGGCAATTGATTTCATCGACAAGCAGTCGATGAAGGCCACACACGTCTTGACTAGCTAGTAGTACATGGCTTGCTCATTCGGATATTTCAAGTAACTTGCAATAATAATCGAGTATCCTCTCATCATGATATGAGTACTTCCTAATTAATGAAGATCTTGTAAATTAACCATTCCGTGTATTTTCTTGCTTGGGAACAAAAATATACTTAACAAAAATATATAATCTCAATATATACATGTTAATTAATTAGCTAGCCCTGTGGTATTAGCACCACCCCATAACAGAAAGCTACTAAAAAATATTAAGGGAAAAGATTATATATATATCTTCGATCTCTGATATTGGAGCGTCGAAGGGCTAAAGCACATACGGCTCTCCTCGCTTGTTCAGCTTTCATTGGCGTTGTCTGTTGGGAATAAAGGAGGGAGTGATCGGGACTTATCAGAGGCCTCCATTCATCCATGTTGTAGCCAAATATAGATTTTCTTATAATAAATAAATAAATAAATTTTAAAAAAAACCAAGGACAAATATGGTTTGGTTGTTTTATATATATATATATATATATATATGAACACTGTAAATTTATCCTCCAAAAGCTCATCATGATGCTTTGGAAGAACGATCAATTATAATCTAATTTCAATCATATCCCCTAGTGGCAAACAAAAAGAAGCCAACCCTAGCCTTGTAGTCCTTTATAATACAAATATTGTGATGTCCACCTGTATGTATGTACATCTCTTTTATTCTGTTTCAAGTTTTATATATTCGGCTCTTACATATTTTGTTGCTGCTTACCTACTAGTATTTATACAGAAATACGTACATACACACACGCGTACGTATGCTTATTTGTACGTAGGATGAACATGTATGGTTTTTTTCCTGCTCGATCGATCGATCTTTCCAAGCTAAATAACAGTGGTGTATACCATATATAATACTGTTTTAAAGATAATTAATGGAGACCAAATTAAACCTTATATTAAAAATCTAAAACTCTAATTACCGATGGATCTCTGGAGCGTCCAGATAATGGGAAAGTGCATGTTATAAGAAATTTTTAACTTCTATGTGATTGGATGGTAATTAATCTGAAATATTTAATGAATATTGACCCAACTTGAATAAATTGGTTGTTTAAATAGTTATTTTATAGATAAGTAATTGATAAAATATAAATATTATAAGTTTTCATTTGAAAACTAACCCAAACCTAACACGATCTATATATAATTCAATATAATATTTAATTTATTTATCTCAATATACATACTTTATATATATAATTTAGTTTTTTATTACTAGATACACTATATATATATATATATATATAGAACTCCTAATTATATTGGGTGTATAGTACCATTGCCAGAGAATCACTCATTCATACTCAGAGATTGAATTCTGATCACCATGGTAAAGCTAAAGAAAAATTAATATATATATATATATATATATATATCCCGCTCTCTCTCTCTCTCTCTAATGCTTTTGTTAATTTGTTTGTAGAGAGAGATCAATTAATTAATATTCATAGATTAAGTATGATTAAGCTGTCAATCCATTAAAGAAGGCCTAGAATAATGTTGTTGTTCAGCCCCACAAAGGTTCACATCAGTCGAAAAGGAGATGGGAGAATGTGAGATGAGAGTATGGGCAAAGCTTAAGTTTGCTTTTTGCCCTCTCTCCTTTTACCCTCTTGTAGCTGCTGCTAGCATGCCCCCCTTTGTTTGCTTGCTTGTTTATTTATTTTTAGTTGCTTTTTTCCATTTCTTCTTCAAGGCAATTATTCTCTTATTAATTAATGAAAGTTTGCTTCCTTATTCTTGCAGGTCACCTTTTGCAAACTTCCTAGTCTCGCTACCTTCCAAGATTCAATTCACAACAACGAAAAACTGTTCCTCCATTTTTCACTTTCATGAATCTTACAAGATTCGTTCAAGAAAATTCGAAGTTGTAATTAAGTGTACTTCCCCTTTGATAATAATTCCACCTAAAAAATTCCACTTCGGCATGATGAAAGCAAAGGAGATTTGAAACATAAATTAAAAATCAAGAATAATATTATAAAAAAATATTCATTAATATTAGTTAGTCTTCGAGGATCGAGATGTACATGTTCGTATTAGATTCACACACACACACACACATATATATATATATAAGGACTAAAAATTATTTTTTAATCTAAAATTTAAAATTATTAGAATTAAGTTCATTTGTTTATATAAAAATTAAATTATTGGCTTGTGAACCATGTAAAATAATAATTGTTCACTTTATATTTTCCACTAAATAGTCAAAGAAAGGCTATGATAGATCATTAATTAAAAAAGCCCAATCAATTTGGGAGGTTATAAAATGATTAATAACATATATAAGAGTTCACATGATCTACTAAAAGACCATATTCTATTCAGAATAAAAGTTCTTAGCACATTAAACTAGTAAATAATATAAATTAATTAGGATTTATATGACTATAAAAAAAAATGTGCTTATAGAAATATAGATTGTATTACAAACTAGGGAGACCAAGTACTATTTAGAATAAAAGTTCTAACCATATTAAATTAGCAAATACTATAGATTAATTACGATATAATATAGATTGTATTATAAACTTTGTGTTTTATATAATTTGTATAGAACTAGGAATTGTAGTTTGTGTAAAATTCTACCACTCTAATAATATAAATTGATCATTCAGTGTCTTGGAATGATGACTAGCTCCACACATATAATTTCATTATTTTGCTGCAATTTATCTGTCTTATTGCAATATATTAAAAAAAAATTCAACCCTTATTTTCTTTTATATTTCTTTAATTTTTTATGTAGTTCAATCTTTAGCATTACTTTTCTATTCCTTTTAATTTGGTAAAGTAAAGTTAAGAATGTTATATTTCATTTGATTTACAAGGTTTTTTCTTGTTTTCATTTTTATTTATAGTTTTTTCTTGTTGGAAGAAAAAAACAAATTAAGAACATATAGCTTATTGATTAAGAAATAAATGATTGATTAATAAATTAACATGTAATGGACCATCGGATTATCTATGAAATTAACAATTAATTTTTATGTAGGAAAAATCCCCTCTATCATTGTATAGTTTAGACAAAATTGCACTTGTGTATCAACTTTTAAAAAATTGCACTTTATAACCTAAATTTTGATGCCCTCGTATTAGTTTTCATTCTAAGTTATCATATAATTTAGTTTATTTTACATTAACTAAAGATGTAAATTGTAATTTTTTAAAAATCGGTAGATAAATATAATTTCAATCAAACTATAAGATGTTAATAGTAATTTTTTCTTTTATTTATAATTATTTGGTGTTTTCCACTTTTACTCAAATATGAGATATTTCACTCATATATACACCAACACAAATTTAAGAACTGAACTATCCTTCTTTTTCTTTTTTTAATAATAATCGAGATACTATTGATAAAACCAGTTTACCATTAAGGTTATGATAAACTAGAATTCAAAACATTAAGGGATGTAAAAAAAAAAAAAGCATTGGCAAGCTTCTAAATCAAGAACATTTCACTTATTAGTCTATAATAAAATGTTGTCAGTGCCTATAATTAAATCAATCCTCTTGTATGTAAGGTTATTGTTCAAAGCCTTTAACCAAAGTGTAAGACAGTGAAGTATGAGTTGAAACAATGCATTCCAATCCAACATCTTATCTTTAAATATCAGTTTGTTCTTTGCAGTCTAAATACCTTATAAAACGTCATACGATAACATCATTAAAGCACTTCGCTAGAACTTGTTCTTTGCCATGTCTTGTTATTGGTTGATTATTTAATCTATTCTAGTCCGCATGCACCTAGAAATACCAAACTAGTTCTGAAATTGTTGCCACAATCTCGTTTTGTGATGGCAATGGAGGAAAAGATAATTATTATGTTTTATTTTATGTTCATGAAAAGGACATATTGCTTGGCTAGTATGTATGAAAAGAACTAATCTTCTGTTTGGATAAAACTAACCCCACCAAAAATGTAACTTTTCCTTTGGCTCCTTGTCTAAGACAAAGTAACCACAAGAGATTTTCTATTTCAGCATGACTACCTAACCGTTCAGGAGTCAAGATGAGCTTTCTGCAATAAAAGTTTGGAATCTTCAAGTCACCTCTTCATTCATTGCCACTTCACTTTGAATATATGGATGAAACTACTTTCTAATCGGGGCTTTTGCAGTGTTTTTCCAAAATCTGTTGATGATATGTGCTACCAATGGTCTTCTATGGTTAAAAGCAAGCAGCAGAATCTCTCATGGCAGCTTCTTTTCTCATACGTTGTTTGGAATCTTTGGCTTCACCGAAATGATGTTATTTTTAATGATGCTGCCCCTAACCTTCAAATTTGTTTCTTCATATTTATGGCTGAGGCTTGATTCCAACTCTTTAGAGCTTAATATAGAGAATGTTTAATCGGGAGGAGTTGGTTTCTTATGATTTGTTTGTTCCCTTTTTGTTGCTCTCCTCTATTTCATGCAACAGTTTTTGTGCTTTCCTTTCCTCTACTTGTTCATCTGATGTAAGTTAGACTATTATTTTTATAGCCTTTTTCTTAATAAAATTTCAATTATTAACCAAAAAAAACTGAACCATCCTGTTTTGAAGATTAACATTCTTAGTATTTTCACCACCTTGTTTAATTATTTTGTTAGGATCGGTTGGTTAGGGTGCCATAGGTAGTTGTAATAATATCTTCAACAAGAAGAGATGATGTAACGCTATCTAATTTCCATGCTACATTATAGCATAGAGAAATTCATTTATTCATTCTTCTTTATCTTACTTGGATGCTATTATAGATTTGTGCATTTGGCCAGTATATAACATATTATTATTAAGGTGATTATTCTTGCAGAGTCAGAAAATGAGCAAACATGGGCAGAAATATTTTCAGCAGAAATAAATAAATTTATTACCATATAACCAAAATATACTTAAACACGTAGCGTATATAAGTGCTCCCTTTTGCTTCCAAACATTATTCTTTTATATTTATTGACTTTAAGTATAAGAAATTCTTCTATTCTGATATAAAATTTGTGTTTTTACAGGAGAGTATGAATCTATCGACCAATAATCAAGCCGGCCCAGGCACTCTATCAGCCGCTGTACGTGAGAAATTGAAAGCTCGGTTAATGGCAATAATTTTATTCGATCTTATAGAGACAAGTCAGACAGCAATTAATTAGAGAACTAGTTAAAGTAGTGTTGAAGTGAAAGATAATGGCCTGGTTTGGTCCCTACAGGGGCTCAAAACTGGGGAATTTCTGTCAAACGTGATTATCTTTTTATTCAAAAGTAGTAATCATATCAAAAGTTAGAGTTAGTGATTGCATAAAAAGGGCATATGATTTCCATTTGAAAATTAAAAACCTTTTATTCCTGTTTTTTTCCCACCCTCTAAACACTTTAATTATTTGCAATACTCACTGTGGAAAATATAAAGGATTTTATAGAGTAAGGAATTGCAGAAGGGTACAAAGAAGACAAGAGGATGGAGGAGTGCCCTAGTTGTTCAGCCCTCCACAGTGATTTTTTTTATTTTATAAATAAGTGCATATATATATATATATATATATATGTTCTTTAGCCCTCCAAAAGCACTTGGTATTATCGATGGCTTTAAGGGTCCATCAAAATCATAAAAAGAAAAAAAGCAGCCCTTTTTTCAGTCTTAGCCAGTCAATACTAGGGTCAAACACCTACCATAAAGATATTTTATTTTTAATTAAAAGTTGCAGTCTTTTTCAAATAATTGTATTATAGATACATAGATACAAATTAATTAAGCTAGACGTTCGTGCATTTCGTAAAGCCGATGCTTTCTCTAGTTCATCATAAATGAGCTATAATATTAATAAGTGATTAAGCAGGTTAATAGTCGATATTCCGAGTAATAAAGGGATCTCTTCTTGGCCTTGCAGGTACAGTGCCTGCAGCCGCCCTCCTATACTGTAGATTGTTGACATGAGTGATGAACTGTACCCTCTAAACATATGTTTTTCGTTTTACGGCAAGCAGGGAATGGTTTATGGGGCCAAGGTTTTATAATAATCTCTCAAAATCCTCCTAATTTTGCAAATAATTTTTAAATAAGATATATTAAATAGCCCCACCAGATTAAAAATCATACATCTGACCTCCCTATTTGAACCATGATGGTTAAGAAGAAATTAAAATACATGTTTTTTTAACCATTAAATTAATCTCTTCATATATATCCCATATAAGTGCGCAATACATCACAAGAATTCAGCAATCTTTATGAGAGATGTTGGTTTTAATTTGAGATTTCATCCACGTAATTTCAATCAAACACAGACACGCATTATCATGATGAATATTATTGTAGTTATAACAGTTATCCATCGTCAATAATTCAAGAAATTCTCATTCAACGTCAACAAAGCAATTGTGTAGAAAAAGAAGCCAAAATCAAAGTAACAATCAATCTTACAACAATAAAGTTTGCCATCAACCTGTAATTAATTATATGTGCAGTTTCTTATTAATTCTTCTCAATCATACTGCAGGGTCGGTCATGCATTTCCCTCAACTTTGAGTCAAGTACTTGGCAAAGCCCTTAAAAAGAGGTGGTCTAAAGCAAGCAGGCCGATTTAAAGGAGTTGGGAAGAAGACAAGGCATGAAAATACAACAGAAGGAGGGCCATGCTTCTCTGTGCTTTCCATGTCCACTGAGCCATTATAAATATTTCCTTGTTCTCTATGATTCCTCTCATCTTTCTATAATCCATAGGGGTTTTTGCATATCTCGTGCACAACTCAGGTCGTCCAACATAAAGCAAAGGTTTTCTTGTCCATGTCTTTAGATGTAATCCAGTGATGCTGCCTTTCGCATCGTGTGTTGTTATTTTGTTTTTTGATTTATTAATGTGGATGCATGTTTAAGCAACTTGATTAATTTTACAGATTTTAAAATTAATAATTATATAAGTTTTCAGTAATTTTAAAGTTTGTAAAACTCAAACTATATATCATATAATTTATGTGTTGTTATCTTGATTTGCTTAGCCTTGTTCTAATTGGATGGTAAAAATCATAAATGATAGAAAGTGGTTTGTAAGACTTGAACTGATTAATTTTTATAAAACAAATATAAAATCTTACCAATTAAATTATATGTTAAAAAATTTATCAGTTCTTATCTTGATTTGCTTAACCTAGTTTTAATTGGATGGCAAAAATCAAAGATGATGAAAAGTGAAATGCATCAGCACTTTGTTTGGTACGGAGAAAAGAGGATTGCCAAAGTGCAAAAGGGTCTGGAAAGTGAAGTTGGAAAGGAAAAGAGATTGATAAATAATCGTTTTCTCATCAATTAATTTCACTAATTTTTCTAAGACAAAAGGAAAGGAATCGTCTGATTCAGGATGATTGGCCATTGGATCATTCTTTTCTCTTTTGACCATCGATCACATCACTGGCATAAATGTTGTTTCTTTTTTCTTTAAGCATTAGCCCTGTCCTCTGAGAAATTAGAAAATATCTGAAAAAACACAACACAAAGTGTAGCTCGTCAATATAATACAGCTATTAATCTTGACCTAAGTTATAGCTAGTAATCGATCTGAAGTACCAATATAATGTATCTAGTTCATTGGTAGAAAAAAGAGAGAAAGAAATCAGATGTCTATGATTAAGATTTTATTAATTAATTCGAATAGAGAATGTTAATATGAACTAAATAAATACTAGTTTAAATCTGGAAAAGGAAAAAAAATTGTTATAATGATGTAAAGCCTTCCTCTATTCTTCGAGCATCAAAGATAAACAAGAAAGAGAAAATAAAAAAAATCTTTTTCAGCATAAATAGAAACATCTTTGATGGAGTTAAAGCAATGTTTTGTGTTAATTAGGAGCTTACACAATAAGATGGCCACCTCTTTTATCTATATAACTAGTTATATGACCAGCGTGATGCCACGGGTTTTTTTTTGCATAAAAAATATAAAAAAAACTAAGATTTAAAAGTGTTATGTCTTTTTGCAAAGCCATTCTCAAGAGTCTTGAGTTTGGCTGTAACGCCTGACCTAAGAATAATATTTATAATATTAATAATAACATGAAACTTGCATGACCCAAGTTTAAGTGAGTTTGGATGCAATACCAGATCCAATAGCCTTGGATGTAGGTCTGGTTGCAAGATCGTGTCATAAAAGTGTGATAATTAAATAGAAAAAAAACCAACAGAAAGAAAAAAACTAATGAAGAAAAAGAAAAAAATTATGAATTAATTGGGTTAACCCTTCCAAGCAGGTTAACTCGTCAAACCTTGGATTCGTGTCGTGAAAGTTTGATAACTAAATAGAAAAAAAAATTGACGGGTTACTCAGAATTAATTGGGCTAACCCGTCAAACTAGGTTAGCCCGTCAAATCCAGAATCTGTGTCATAAAATTCTGATAACTAAATAAAAAAAATTTAACATTAACAAACTAAATCAAACAAAAAAAAATTAAAAACAAAAAAAGAAGAAGACATAAAAAAGGCATCAACCAATAACTAAATAGAAAAAAATCATATTAATGAACTACATTAAATAAAAAATATTAATTCAAAAGAAAAAATAACAGAAAAAAAACTTATAAGAAGAAAAAAACTAATGAAGAAAAAGAAAAAAATAATCTAAATTTACTGAGTTAACCCGTCAAATATAAGATCCATGTCATGAAAGTTTGATAACTAAATAGAGAAACATTTAATATCAACAGACTAAATAAAAAAATTAATTAAAAAGGAAAAAAAAGGTATCAGCCTTTTTACCGTGGACTACACTGTGCAGTTCACAGTGAAAGGCATAAAAAGAAAAAAAAAGCAAAAAAAAACTAAAGGCATCAGCCTTTTCACTGTGGACTGCATTAGGGGTGTTAAAAAAAACTGACCAACCGATTAAACTGAGAAAAAATTAACCAAAAAAACCAAACCGATAGAAAAAACCAAATAAACTAATTAAAAAATAAAAAAACCACCTGGTCCGGTTTCGTTCCAGTTTAAAAAAGCTTAAATCGATTGAACCGGACCAAACCGAACCGGTTTTAAAAAAATTATAAAAAGAACAATTCCTAACCCTGAATCACTTTCCCCCTTAACAGCCGTCAACCCCCCTCCCCTTCCAGCCTTTCCCTTTTCCCCTTCCCCTTCCCAGAACCCTAAATCACCCCCTTTCCAGCCGCCACCCCCTCTCAAGCCTTCCCTTCTATTTCTCCCTTCCAGTTTCACAATCCAGATGCGAGGGAACCATTATTCAAGAAATCCTGCCTTTGATAGTGATACAGTATAACTTCTATTAGTTCCATCCTTGTGCTGGGCGGAGGCAAGCTTTGAGATTCTCTACACACCCCAAAAGAAAAGGCTTTACTAAAGCCAATACAACATTCACAGCTGGCGACAGACCAAAGACCCAAGAAAATTTATGGTCAATCAGCTCTCTCGGGACCTCTCTTCCCCTTCCCCTTCCCCTTCCTAGCCCATCCCTTCCCCTTCTCAGCCCCTATATGAAAAACTTTGATTGCTGGTTGCTTTTCTTGAATTTATAAGTCGTTGCAATGATTAATAGCTTAGATTGATATTTGATGTCAGATTTTTCCTTTGATTTAGCTCAGTGATGAAAATGAGTCCGATTATTTGGTTTTTATGCTAAAAAACATACCCGAACCAAACAAAACCGGTTTGGTTTGAACCGGTTCTTGATTCGGTTTGGGTTATATTAATAAGAAATATTATTTTCCGGTTCGGTTGAATTTTTAGGTTAAAACCGGACCAAACCGGACCGTGAACACCCCTAGACTGCATACAATATTAAAAGATAAAATCGAAAGAAAAATACTAATGATAAAAAAGAAAAAAAAACCTGAATCAATTGAGTTAACTCGCCAAATCAAGTTAACCCGTTAAATCTGGGATTCATGTCATGAAAATGTGATAACTAAATAAAAAAAAAGATTTAATATTAATGAACTAAATTAAAAAAAAACATTAATTAAAAAGGAAAAAGCAAAGAGAAAAAAAAAACATATAGGAAGAAAAAAACTATTGAAGAAAAAGAGAAAAAATCTGAATCAACTGGGTTAAACCTTTCAACCTGGGATCCGTGTCATGAAAGCCTAATAATTAAACAGAAAAAATATAATATTAAGAAACTATAAACAAAAAAAAAAAACTAAAGGCATAAGCATTTTCACTGTGGACTGCACCGTGGAGTTCACAGTAAAAGGCTTAGAAAGGAAAAGAAAAAGGGAAAAAAAACAAAGTCATACGCCATGGGTTAATTTTTTTTTCTTGCATAAAAATATCAAAAAAACTAAAATCTAAGAGTGTTAGGTCTTTCTGCAAAGATATACCCAAAAGCCTTAGGTCTAGCTGCAACGCTTGACCCAAGAATAATATTTATAATAATATTAAACTTACATGACTTAAGTTTAAATGAGCCTGGCTACGACACCGGACCCAAGAGCATTAGATGTGGGTCTGGCTATAAGGTCGTGTCATTAAAATGTGATAATTAAATAGATTAATTAAAAAGAAAAAAACAAAGAAAAAAAACCAGTAGGAAGAAAAAAATTAATGAAGAAAAAGAAAAAAAATTTGAATTAACTGGGTTAACCCTTTAAACCAGGTTAACATGTCAAACCTGGGATTCGTGTCATGAAAGTTTGATAACTAAATAGAAAAACAAATTGACGGGTTTACGTGAAGCCTAGTATACGTGTCATAAAAGTCTGATAATTAAACAGAAAGAAAATTAACATTAACAAACTAAACTAAACAAAAAAAACTCATTAAAAAGAAAAAAAAATCCAGGTTAACTCGTCAAACCAGGTTAACCCATCAAACCCGAGATCCGTATCATGAAAGTCTGATAACTAAATAAAAAAAATTTAACATTAACAAACTAAATCAAACAAAAAAAAATTATTAAAAAAACAAAAAAAAGAAGAAGACAGTTATATAATATAATAATTATATTATAATATAATAATAATAATTATTATAATATAATAATTAGAATAATATAATATATTAATAAGGGGAAAGTGAAAGGCGTGGGGAAAGCTACGGTGCTTTTCCCACGCCTTTTAGAGTATTCTGCTAGTTATATGACCCGCGTGATGTCGCGGGTCAATTTCTTTGCATAAAAAATATTAAAAAAAAACTAAGATCTAAAAAGTGTTAAATTTTTTTGCGAAACTATACCCAAGAGTCTTGGATTTGACTGCAACGCCTAATCCAAGCATAATATTTATAATAACATTAAACTTGTATGACCCAGGTTTAAGTGAGTTTGACTGCAATACCAAACCCAATAGTTTTGGATGTGGGTCTAGCTGCAAAGTTATGTCATAAAAGTGTAATAATTAAATAGATTAATTAAAAAGAAAAAAACAAAGAAAAAAAACTAACATGAAAAAAAAACTAATAAAGAAAAAGAAAAAAAATCTAAATTAATTGGGTTAACCTGTCAAACCTGAGATCCATGTCATGAAAGTCTGATAACTAAATAGAAAAAAATTTAATATCAACAAACTAAATAAAAAAAAGTTAATTAAAAAAAAGGCATTAGCCTTTTCACCATGGACTGCATACAATATTAAAAGATAAAATTGGAAAAACAAAACTAATGAGAAAAAAGAAAAACAATCTGACTCAACTGAGTTAATCCGTCAAACCTGAGATTCGTGTCATGAAAGTGTGATAACTAAATAGAAAAAAAATTAATATTAATGAACTAAATAAAAAA
>Ga0325405_1003272_pt1 | contig 16676 bp, 12 predicted proteins | sample PopdelMetagenome_21_FD_205663 | JGI IMG/M metagenome (GOLD analysis project Ga0325405, IMG submission 205663) | Populus deltoides microbial communities from Bellville, Georgia, United States - Xylem-Control-R2 | ecosystem: Host-associated > Plants > Phyllosphere > Stem > Wood/Secondary xylem...
GCTGAAGGTATTGTTTCTTGTTATTAAGATTTACGATTCTATTATAAACATATTTATTCCGCATCATAGAATCGTTAGTTAAGTTTTCAAGGTGTACTTAGCTGCAGCTCCACAATGTTTCTTCCCTGATGCTAAACTAGACACTGCAATTAAAACTGGGCTGTTTGATTATGTGTGGGTTCAATTCTATAACAATCCTCAATGCCAATACACCAATGATGATGCTAACGGTCTCTTAAAAGCATGGAGCCAATGGACAACAGTTCAAGCAAATCAAGTATTCCTGGGACTACCGGCTGCTCCTGAGGCAGCCGCTAGTGGTGGATTCATCCCTGCTGATGTGCTCACTTCTCAGGTTCTTCCATCTGTCAAGAATTCACCCAAATATGGAGGTGTCATGCTCTGGAACAAGCTGTTTGACAATGGATACAGTGCAGCTATGAAGGGCAGTGTCTAAGTTTCGCAGCCTTGATCTTGCCATCATCTCATGTATCCTCAGTGTAGCATTCGCTTGCTGACAGTAAAACATGTGACTGTGTACATGTACTTGAATTGATCTTAAGTTAAATAAAATTATATATTCTGATGAAAATAATAAACACAAGAGTATCATCTATAGAAATGAATCGGATATAATCTCTACCAATGAATTATTGTCAAGTTGATCTCTAATAATCTTTTCAACATAAATTTAGTTGTTTTATAGATTGATTTGAAGAAACTTATTTTTTAAGTTGATTATTACTTAGTGTAGTATTAACTCATTTATAATATTAGGATAATTTGATAAAAAAATAATTACAATAATAGAGATAAATGATAATAAAAAAACACATTAAAAAAATTAAAATTAACATGAAAATAATTAAAGCCTTTTAAAAACACGTCTCCGAGTGGAATTTCAAACACGCTATTATTGGCCAAGAAAGCAGATGAATGATCATTGAGTCAGACGTGCTACCATGCTAGCTAGATTGGTAAGCTTTTTGGTAAGTCGTGTGATCACGTGCGGTAGGGTGTATAAATCCCCCCTACCATCTACCAAACAGAGGATGACTCTTAGCCATTACTCACCCATTCATTTTTTTACCCTCTCTATTTTTCTGTCATATGTTAACTGACTTAAATATTGAAGGGTACTTTAACTATACAGAAGATTTGTTTTGGGGAAGAAGAATCGGGCCTGAATACTCTAGTTTAGCCCATTATTAAGCCCAAATACCAGCCCAACATTCTAGTCTAGCCCGTGAAAAGCCTGGATTATAAGAAGTTTCTGCAGCTCTATCAATAACTAGAGAAAAAAGTAATCTGACCCTGTAAGAATTATTAAAGATTTAGCACTCAACTGGAATTTTATTGGTCAACGAGGCTAGCAAATTAAACCCTCTCTTTGTGCTCCCAAACATATCCAACTAAACCCTAAATGCTCCTTGACTCAGCTAGGTTGCCAATTTGTCCTGGAGTTTTATATTGATCACATGAGAATTTCTAAGTTAATTATTTATCACAACTAAAAAATTAAATTAAAGTTATGAGATATAATTTATATTATTTTTAAATATATCTTTTTAATTAACAAATTTTTAGACTTGAAATTTATATAAGTTGTCTTGTGTTTAATTTTATCAAATAAAATAAAAATAGTAAGATACATATTCATGATCGCTTGATTAATAATATTTTGCTATTATATATAAAAATTTTATTTTAATTTAAAAACTTAAATTTTTAATAGTATTTCAAGATATGATTTATATTATTTTTTAATATTAAAAAATAACATATTTCAATGCATAATCACTCTAAAATTCGAAAAATATCCGGAGAGTTATCTTGTTTTCATTCATGTTGGTTGAGTTAACTCCATGGAAGTATGGACATTCTTTATCTGAGTAACATCAGTTCCTTGCACAGCGGAGCTAGAATAAAGAAGTGAATAATAAGCTAGTCATTATATATTTAAGAATATAATATATTACTATGTTTAATTTCAGAAATCATAAATTAATCTCTTGACGGGCTTTGATGATTTACTTATTAATAAATATATTACTTTTCGACTGATACATAAAATAATAGCTAACAGAAGTTATGTAAATACATGAAGAAAAGAGGCAGAGGAGAGATTTTTTGAACAAATGGAATTAATTAATAGACTCTTTTTTTTTTTAATACAAAATGAACTCGTACTAATTTGGTATGAAGATAAATAAGGTGGCCCATGCACATTAATGGCCGGTGGTTTGACTCCCATGCACATTAATGGCCTCCACGATCAATCCAATAGAATTTTTTTTTTTATTTGTTTTGATTAATATAAATGTGGTGTCGATTTAACTTGCGTATATCTCGATTAATTTTATAAATTCTAAAATTAATGATTTTGTAAGTTTTTAAATGATCCTAAGATTTATGAGTTTTAAATTGATAATCTTTGGATAATAAATTTAGAATTTAAAGAATAGATTTAGAATTTAATCAATTAAATTTAATTATTTAATAAATTTCCTCAAGTATGAAAAGCATTTATTTATTCATTAATAATTTGAAGTGACAATGTTTGGCTTTTGGTCAATCTCCTTGGAAGTTCCAATGAAGTCAGCAAACTCGGCTCGGAGACCTCGCTCTAGTTTTATGTATACAGCTAGCCACTGTTGCTTTCCTTGGGTCAAATTTTTCGTTGTGGAGGCCATCCAAGACGCTATATAATTGTCAATCCCTTGCCCGTTATAGAGGCACGATAAACCATCCTTTGCTTTTGGATGCTTGCAACCATGGCCAGAGTTTCTCAAGCCACATTTCTTCTTATCCCTCTGCTGGTCCTTTTACTAAATAAATCATCTCATGCTGCTGGTGGAATTTCAATCTACTGGGGTCAAAATGGAAATGAAGGGACTCTAGCACAAACATGTGCCACAGGAAGATATGCTTATGTTAACATAGCCTTCCTCTACAAATTTGGCAATGGTCAAACCCCAGAAATGAACCTTGCCGGTCATTGCAACCCGGCAAACGGTGGCTGTAAAATTGTCAGCAGTGGCATCAAAAGTTGCCAACAGCAAGGAATTAAGGTGCTGCTTTCTCTTGGTGGTAGCATTGGAAATTATACTCTGGCCTCTAAGGGTGACGCCAGAGGTGTCGCAGTTTATTTATGGAACAATTTCTTGGGCGGTCAATCATATTCTCGTCCTCTAGGTGATGCGGTGTTGGATGGCATTGATTTTGGCATAGGGCAAGGTTCAACACTGTATTGGGAGGATCTGGCACGTTTCCTATCTAAATATGGCGAGCAAGGAAGAAAGGTGTATTTAGCAGCAGCTCCTCAGTGTCCCTTCCCGGATAGAAATTTGGGGACTGCCCTTAACACTGGACTTTTTGACTATGTTTGGGTCCAATTCTATAGCAACGGTCCTTGCCAGTATAGTTCAGGCAACACTACTAACCTCATAAACTCTTGGAATCAGTGGGCTGCATCATTAGTTGCAGGAACAATATTTCTAGGGTTGCCAGCAGCTCCTGCAGCAGCCAGAAGTGGGTACATTCCACCGAATGTGTTGACTTCTCAAATACTTCCGGTGATAAAGAAGGCACCAAAGTATGGTGGTGTTATGCTTTGGTCAAAGTTTTGGGATGATAGGAACGGGTACAGTCGCTCCATTCTGAGCAGTGTATGAAACATTGAATTGGTCCTACTCTGCTAGCTCTAATAACAAATGTGGACGCAATTCCATTAAGAAAAGTAAATGAGATGATTAATTACTGTTTGTTTTGCTTAGAATAGTCTAAAGATAGCAAATACATGTCTCCACTAATGTTGACTATCTTTGCAACTCTTTCCAGTACTAATGGGTAAAACGGCCCAATCACATTTCTCATCTGCCACATATGAACAAATACATTGCTCTTGATTTTGGCCGACCAATGTTCTAGTCAAGTTTCATAACACGAAAAATTCCTAAATTATTTGCATTCAAGAGTAAATTTAATTCCTGACTTGATACTATATATGATATACTACAATACCAAAGAAAGCTTTTCATTCAACAAACACTAGTTTCGAACCATCATAAAAGACATGCTGGGAACTTAAAGAAAAAGAGTACAGACAACATCCAGTCAAGAACATGGAATTACGCAATAAAGGCCTAGATAACATGCAAAAAACCTCAAACTAGACGAATTGTCCTCGTATGTGGGACTAATAATCAGTTTTGCAATCTATCTTGGTGTTTATACTTTGCGGACCTGAATATTATGGGTAGATTGGAACCGCCAGATTGGTTGTCTTCCACTTTGAACAAGTGCGACCTCTTCTCCTTCCTTTACCATCCCTTGATTCTGCATGATAGAACCAGAAACAAGTCATCCTCCGACCTTTTTGCATGCAGCAAGTACATAACAACCCAGGTACAATGAAAGATAGTTTTGAAACGAGAAGGAAGGACCTAACTGTATGTTTTAAAGTGACTATCTAGACAGACATTTTTGGGATCATATTAATGCAAGGAATTAAATCCTCTCATGCAGCAGACTTGGGTAGACTATTATCTCACAGATACAATTGTTTTAAGCATGTTCTGAATGTTATATATGATAATTGATAATGATGAGAATCGTCCATTATCCAAATTGAATACTCAATACTCAAAGTGCATATCCCAAGATTTATAACCAGTCCAACTATACCTTCATGCCATTCAAAGCTCGTTTTAGTTTATCTCCAAATTGGACAGGGACCGATAAAACATTGATAAACTGCTATCCAATTTTACAATAGACTAATCATATAGGAGCTTACCTTGAGCACTGACAAGGCATTTGCAAAGGTTTCTTCAGCATCATCTGAAAACTGCATGTATATGGGACACACTCCTTGATACAAAGCCAGTCTCTGTTGTATCCTCTTCCTGCATGGCCATTGAAGTATTGTAATTAATCAAACTCTCAATTCAAATACCTTTTAGTGGCAATCTTCTACCATTACATGAGCTGCCATTAGAAATATATATACTTTTCACTTGAAACAGTTGCTCTCTTCCCTCGGATTCTTATGCATGGTATCATTTATTCAGTAAGTACTAAAAGCTAACAGTAAAATTACCCAGGACAAAAGTCATAACAAATGACTGATAACAGATGTAAATTTTAGGAACATGAAGAACTTACTCATTTGTGAATGCAAAAACAGTGCCTGAAGGTCGATAATGGCTCAGTAATATAGACATGAAGCCAGTTCTTGTGAAGACAACAATTGAGGTTCCAAGAGTGTTTGACATCATGGTTGCATGGTATGCAAACATCTCACTCATATGGTTCTGCAGAAAATAAGAAATTCCCACTTAGTACTCACAGCAATTAAATTGAATACGAGAAACATCAATGAAAGAAGATAAACAGACTCGTGTTAGGCACCTTGAATGCTTGACCAAGATTAGAAGGCATTTCACCACCAGCTATGGTTGCTTCAGTTCGCAAGGAGACTGTGTGCATAACTTTAACAGCTTTCAGTGGGAATCTGCAAGGATACAAAATCACTTCACTGGAACATCTTAATGCACAATTATACTTCAAGCATTCACACCGTTAAAACCTACTTACTTTCCATGTGCAGTTTCTCCAGAAAGCATGACTGCATCAGCACCCTCACGAACAGCAATGGCAATGTCTGATACCTCTGCTCTGGTAGGAGTTGGATGAACAATCATGCTTTCCAGCATATTCGTTGCTACAATAACAGCTTTTCCCATGCTCCGGCACAGCCTGATTATCTCTTCCTACAAATTCAAAATAGAAACTAATCAACTTCATGTCCAAACTGGATGCAGTTGCTACCAATGATGATTTCATATCTCATTAGTCATCAATCTTATCCCAGAGACAAATCTACCTGCAGCAGGGGAACCTCTTCAATAGGGAGCTCTGCACCAAGATCTCCTCTTGCAACCATAGCCTGATAAAAAAAAGGCATATAATCCATTAGAACATAAATTATTCACAATACAGGCTAGAGGTATCAGCATTGATCTGAAAATGTTTCTTGTGAAATCAACTATGATTAGAGAATGTCAGATTCATCCGAATTAAAAAATAAATTGATACATAAAAATAAAACTAAAAAATCAAAGCTCGAACAATTTATAGTACAAAAGGAAGAAAAAAAAGGCAGCAAATCAACAAGGAAACAAAGCAGTCAGTGGCAATAGCAGAAAAAAAAATCATTTTTTCATTTCAAGATCAATATTCAAAAAATATGCTCCACTTGATAAAATTTACAAGCAATAAGGATAACCAAATCCAATCAACTACGTCTTAATATTACATAAACTATCAGCAACTCAAAGATGGACATAATGATTCAGATGATTACCCCATCAGATGCTGTGATTATCGAATGCAAATTTGGTATAGAATCTGCACTTTCAATTTTTACAATCACATGTATATCTGCACCACAGCCTGCCAGAACACGGAAAAAATTATAGTCCAAGTTAACTAAGCTAGATTATCATACAATGTTTAAAAACAAAATGATGAACATATTAATATAAATATTACTTTGTAGATAATTCTTCAATTCATGAACCACTTGCGCATCTTTAACAAAGGAAACAGCATAGAAGTCAACTTTGTTCTCCACTCCGAATTTTATATCATCCCAATCCTTGTCTGCAGCAAGGACCATGTAAGCAACCATGTCAATTTGTGAAATCAACACCCACACAAATGAAAACAAAATAAAATAATAGGGAAATAAAAAGGAGATATTGGATAGTAAATAATGTAAATGGTGATTTAAGGTCAAACCAGTGATGGAAGGCAATGTCGCGCTTTTTCCTCGAACATTTAGATGACGCCTGGACTTAAGCTCTCCTCCATCAATAACTTCACATTTCACTGAATCCTCTGTTTTGGACTTCACCAGAAGTGACATCATACCGCCTAAAACATAGGTCAAGGATCAGCAAACATATAACTGATAGCAAAATATATTTCCTGTTCAAAAACCCTGAAAGCTTCAACTGTGAGTTTGCATGAATTGTAAAAGCAAGCCTGCCTAAAGAAAATTTCTTCTCATCCTGGGCATTTTGATGTTCATGTCTCTTTATAGTTGTTAAGACTTCTATATTAGCAGGAAAAAAAAAGGTTCAAAGTGAAAAGGAAGTTTCACTATAATCAAAACCCTGCTCTTATGGGTGTAAGAATCCTGACATTTTACCATGAGAAAATGAAGGCTTTGAAATATTATCAGTTTCAGAAGGGAAAAAAAAAACATATTCACTTTCCATTATCATCTTTGAGCAGCAGACTCCCACAATCATGATTTCATGCTATACCCCATGCCATTTATCTACAGCTATTTCAGTCACGGGATCAAAAGACAGGGTCTAGAGGACAAATTAAACAATATTCACTTCCACAGAGACACATATAACAAGTGCACCTGGGGGGGAGTTGCTAGAACATAAATATGTTAATATTATGTACGCATATACATCATAAAATCCTCTTCCTACAATGACACAAATAATATGACAATAAATATAACAAAATGAATCACAAAAACTACATGTTCCTACAATCAGGCAATAATGTTTTAACCATTGCGCACCCTACCAATGGTTTCAACTTTTACTTTTAGGAAAAAAGACAATGTCAGCATACCATCAACAAGAAGCATGTCGCCTGCTTCTACATCACTAACAAAATCATCATAGTTCACACTAACACAATCAGATGTTCCAACACCCCTACGAATCGTAAAAGTGAATTCCTGTCCAGGTGATAGCATGATAGGCTGAGGCAAGTCACCACTCCTAACTTCAGGACCCTGATTAAAAAAAAAAGCAACCCAAATAAACAGAAAGAAGCATATAACAAGTTAAATGAAGGACCTCAAATCAGGATAAAGTACTGTTCCATGTAATGTCATGTTTTTTTCTTTCTCAATTTGTGCATAAAACTCGTTTCTAATGGCCTCCAAACATTAGGTGCATTCCATTTCATCAAAACTTTACAACTTAAGCAACCCGATAGAGCATCAAAATGAAGTAAACCTGCCTTAGTATCAAGCATGATGGCAATGACATTATCTTTCGCCTGTGCATTATACTCTTTAACCAAATCAATGACTTTCTGATGAGAAGCATGGTCTCCATGTGACATATTCATTCTAGCAACATTCATTCCCGCTTCAGCCAACTTCCATATCATCTCCTTCGTGTTAGTTGACGGTCCAATAGTACATACAATCTTCGTCTTTCTCCTAACAATAGGCTTCGTCCACATTCCAACAGCTGCTGTCGTGTCACCTAGTTGCTCTAATTGCACAAATTGCTCCTCCCTCTAAAAAAACATACAAATTCATCCAAAAAGTTAATGAATACTCTAATTTACTTTTAACAGCTAATCATTTCACTATCCTCCCTTACAAATTATGCTAAATTCTACTATTGGCACGCCAAAAAGTCTATCCACGCAACTAATTGTGGTGAAAAGACAAAAATAACCTTTTAAAAATGACATTGTCTAATTTTTTTTTTTTTAATCATGACCTAATAAAAGGATAGTTTTCGTTAAAAATAATGTCCGCGACGGCAATCTTTTTCTGGAAATGACAAAAACAACCTTCAATTTGTGCCGAATCCAACAAATCAGCAGCTTCAAAAGGTCAATTCCGTCTTTCACTGAAATAATCGTATGAATAGACCTTTTGATTTGTTAATGATATTATCACACATTTTTACAACAAAAAAATTATAATTTCAGTTACGAGAAATGAAGTTCGCGTACTTTTCCGTGACTGAAATCCAGTAAAAACGTTATCCAAGGAATGCAGTTTCTCACCCCCATTTCTCCTAACTTTACTCGCGATTCCGTGACAAGAGTGTTTACATCTAACACGCAATGTGATGAACTCAGTTAATTAATATATTATTCAGCCAAAAATGAGGTAAGTAGTGCAGACCTTTGGTACATCCTCGGGTGAGACAGGAATGACTTCAGGTTCGGCGGATCTTTTAACAGCCGCCGCCACAATATGAGTGTTCCTATGAGAAGAAACGCCGCTGATAATTTTCTTCTTGTCATGACTTGAAAGAAATTTCGAAGAGAAAGTGGAAGGTTTGAGTAGCTTATCAACTCGGTCTTGTAAGGATCCAGAGGAAGGAGATGATAGGATAGAACTGTGAATCGATCTGGTGGTAGCCACAACTTGCGCCATTTTTAGAGAGAAAGATAGTGTGTTTTACCGAGAGAGAGAGAGAGAGAGATGCTTGGGTTTAAAAGGCGAGGGAGTGTGCGAGCTAGTGAGAAGGAGATTGGAGAAATCGCCGATAGAATTGGCGGAAATAGCGAAGGAGGGAGGCTTTTTGGATTGGCTTTGTTTGTATCGAAGGAAAAGGAAAGGGGAAGGTTTTTGTTTTAATGAGCTAAGCCAACGCCTCCCTCCTCCTGAGTACCGACTGCCTTTATTCAAAACGGTTGGAGTTTTTGTGATTTCATTTTGACAATTCTCTTAAACGGTGTCGCTTCCGACCGCCTAAGAGGATAAAAGGGGGCAAAGGGCCCTTCCATTATTATTATAGTTAAGATAGGTGATGAAGGCGTAGAAATTATGAACTTTTTTTTTTGTCGTCTTAAAAAAGTTTAAGTTAATATCCGCCATTAATAAAATAAAATAAATTTTAATTGAGAATTAAAAACTCAATGTTTACTTTTAATAAAATAAATTAAAAATATATATGAATCAATATATCATTAAAAAAGTTATTAATATTAGTTAGAGAATATATAAAGATAAAATTCCTTCTAAAGAGTAAAAGATTGATGCTATGAATATTAGGTTCATATATAATTATTCAAAAAAATTGATAATGTTACCATAAAAAAAACATTAATATTATTTGAAAACAATGGGATGATCAAATAATTATTTAAAATTAAGTGCCTTATAAATAAATAAATAAATAAATAAAATAAAATAATTAAATCGATCATTATACAACGAAAAACCACACATGTCCAACTAGAAAACTAGGCCCATGCATTTGGCCCTCGATTATAAAACTTTATTAAGCTTTAATCTTTTTTATTTTAATATCATTAAAAATAAAAATCACATGTATCAAGTTACATTTTTAAAGTAAAATTTATAAATACTAAAATCAAAATTATTGATGGTAAGAATCTATTCATTCTTGAGCTTTCTGTCTTCTTAAATTTATCATCAGTTTTAATTTATCACTTCTCTCTCAACATCTAAGGACTAAAACATAATAAAATAAAGTTTAGGATCGAAATATAATTATCTAAAAAAATAAGATTTAAAAAAATCAAAACTTAAGGGATCAAATAAAACTTTTACGTGTCATTTTTCTTCCTTCATGTTAATTTTTGTTTTTCACCTATCAATTTCTCTAACAACAAACTAGAATTCTTTTTCTAAAATTGGTCATTAACTTGTTAACTTCTGCCGACACATTAGTTAAGTGAGGGGAAAAAAACCAAGACAGATTTTAATGCGTAAAACTATGAAAACATGACTCTAAAGGATAGAATTAAAAAATATATATATATGCGCGACCAAATTATAAATTGTGCAAAGTGCATGGATCAAAATATAAAAAATCAGCAAAAATACACACTAAATAAACAGCAATTTGTGAGTGTATGAATAGTATTTTAAATTGCAATATGCGAATATTAGAGCAAGATAATAAGAACAAAGAAGATTTGACGTTTTTTGTTTTTTGTTTTTGTTTTGTTTATCTGTGTGTTGATTGTTTTTGTTTTTTTTTGTTTTTCTGGGTAGAACTACTGGATGGATTTGGAAAGGAGAAACGTCTATTTCTCTATAGTCTACGTGAAGTCTAATTTCATTTTCTCTCGTGTAAAATCTCATTTGTATGCATTTTAACCCGTACAATTGAAATATAGAAACCTTTCTCTCTCTTTTAGTCAATAAAAAGATTTATTTTGATGATGAAAAAACAAAGATTAAATAATTAGAATTTGGTGTTTTTATTGTTTGATCTTCCTTTAGAGGGAAAAAAAAAAAGCAATTTATTAATTTTTTTTATCAACATGGGTGTTCGGGTCAGTTTGCGCGCATCTCGACTAATCCCACGAGCCTTAAAGTTAACAACCATATAAATTTTCAGTGACCATCATATTAAAAAAAAATTAATTTATTAATTAAATTATTTAGTTATTGTCTGCTTTCAAGATGACTCTCTTGCTTGTGTCATGAGTTTAATGTTACAAATTCACTTAAAATAAAAAATAATTGATTGAGCTTAATTTTGAAATTTTGTTCATCTAGAGGGTGTCCCAGTATTATATACTTAAAAAAAATTATGTACGATGAAATGGTAAAACAACCATATTAATTTTTAAATACAAAATAATAGCTTGGTGGATTTATGCTGGGATCTGGACAGAGTAGGTGATCAACATAACAAACCAGCAACAATGATGATGATGTTGCTGTAAGATTACCAATAAATTACCTAACTTTTTTTTGGGTTTACAAAAGTACCAATCAACTACAGTGGCAAGGATTTCTAAGGTTTTTGAATTTGAAGTTAATTGTCCAAATATTCATAATCAACTAGGGGAATTACATGTAAGATTTGCCAAAAAATTTAAATATAAAAAATATTAAAAGTATGAAGAATTTTTTAATTGTTTTATTCAATATGGCTTAATAAGTTAATTTTAAAATCTCACAACTTAATTATTTGTCTAACTAGAGTTTCATATTAAGTTGTACAGGAATTGACTCGAATTGAATTGATTGATTTCATGAATCCAAATGTAATTTTGATGGTTGGTAAAACATAGCTTGCTTTTGACAAAATTTCAAGATAATAACTTTTTTAACAAAAATTATTGAGACAATGATATATTGTATTGATCTTAGTCCCCTGACGAACTGTGTCATGAACTTCATTGAGTTTATTAATTTGTTTTTTTATAAAATATATTTAAAATTATATGATAAAAATATACAGTAACAAAATTGAGCACAAACCTAAAAATAAAAACTTATTCGAGACAGTGATAACCCCTATAAAAAACACAAAAATAAAAAAATCATGTAGCTTATTTCCAACTAATCCGATATTGAAGGATAAAACCGAGAAAAAACTATTAAAAATAATTAACGAATAAAACACTAACCTAATACCATAGTTATCAAATCTAATTCGGGGGTTGACCCGATAAACTGGGTCAACTCGGGAAAATAAATAAATAATTGTTTGGGTTTTAATATCCTATATTAAAAATTTAAGAAACAATTCATGTGGATATAGGTTTTAATATTCCATACCTAAAGGGCTTGTGTGAGTCTGCCATGTCAGGTCTAGCCACGTGGGCCTTTATTATTATTATTATTATTATTAGATAATAGGGAGAATGACATGTCGTTTGTCCTGGTTGAATTTAAAAAAAAAAGACACATCAGACAACGCGTCGTTTAAGATATCCAAATTCTAGCCACCATAGTGGTCGAAAAACTAGGTAGCTGATATTTTTCTTCTAAAAATCTATTTTTAACCCAAAACACCTAAAAAATACCCTAATAACATGTTTAAACCAATCTTTAACCTCTAAAAGTGCAAAAAAACCTATCAAAATTCCAAAATCAACCTGGAAACCAATTTCTTCCCGATCTCATATCTAGTTTTTTAGGCACTTTCAAGGTTAAAAAAAAAAACACTTAAGTCAGACTTCCCTCGTTATATGGAACCATTTGGAAAAAAAATCTACCGAAATCAATGAAATAACATTTTTCTCTCTCTAGACCAGATTCTAACCTTTTTTAAAAATTTCATTTCGGTAGGAAGCTTTATTTTTATCATTTTTCAGTTCTTAGTAGGTGAAAGGACAAAAACATATAGGGATAAAAATGTACTTTAAAAATAATAAGCTTTATTTTTATTTTCTGAATCAGTATCAGCTTCAATATTTATTACAAACTGATCGATCGAATGAGACAAAATTAGCACACAAAATCTAATTAACTAATTGATACATGACCAGAAAGTTTTGACGCGTGGTATAATTAAGCTATGCTATTTTTCCAAAAGAATTTATTCCCATATCGATTAATTATTTTTTAAAATTTTATGTTGTAATTACCCAAGTTGTTCAAAAACTTCTCCAAACACTATTCAAAAGGCAGATTGTCCTGGCATTCCTGCACAGTGGAAATAATTTTATATTTTGTAAGGATATAAATAAATTAGCCATTTAGCATTTCTATGTACGTGTATTAAAAAAATTATAAAAAAATATTTGTGTACCACGGAGGTTATCAAATCCAGTAAGTAACCCACTCTGACTTTGATTGCGAGTAGATCCAAATGATGAGACTTCCCTTAATAGAAAATAAAATAAAAAAAAATGAAATAAATAAGAGTGATGGAGAGGGAGGGAATGCGATAAACAGATACTTATTGATCCGATTTATCCATTGCCGTCTCTAAATTCACGCGCCTCGTTTATCACGATCTCTGGCCCGCGACAAGAATTTATTGAGCCTTACCCTATCCTTTAATGCTTCAAAATAGTAGTAGATGATTTTGCAAAAGGGTGTGATTAATTTTTTTAATATAAAAAATTAAATATTAATAACATATTTTATAATAAAAAATTAATCATAAATTTCAAATATAATGTATATTGAAAGATATATTTTTAAATATTAATACGGTTACATGTTAGATGATATTTTTGTTTAAATATTGAGATGTTGATATATTATATCAACCCGGATTAATTTTCAAATTTGTAACTTAGATTATAAATTCGTAATAACCCCATAAAAACAAAATCAAAATAAACTATAAATATCAATTCTTAATCAACCTACTATTGAAAAATGTTATTAAAAAAAATATTGAATTGAAAATAACAAAAAAATAACCTGAATCAATATGGATTAACTTGTTTAACCCGTGACTCGGGTTATGAGATCATAATAACCTTATAAAAAGCAGATAAAAAAAATTATGAAGCATAATTTCTAACCAACTCAATAACTAATGATGAAATAAAAAAAGGATATAAAAAGAAGCAACCCAAGTTAACTTAGGTGCTAATATGTTAAACTCGCAATCTGAATTATAAAACTAGGATTACTTCATAAAAATAAAATAAAATAATTATGAAATTTCATTCCCAACAAATCTAATGTTAAAAATTAAAATCAATAAAAAAAACTAAATTTATAAGATCAAAATAACTCTATATAAAGCAAATTGAAAAAATTATAAAGTTTAATTTCCAAGTAAAATAATAGTAAATGATGAAATTAAAAAAAAAACTAAATAAAACAAATTGAGTTATTGAATGATAAAAAAAAACTACAAATATTATTCAAATAAATAATATTTCATAAGTATAGCTATAATAATTTAACCACACTCTTTAGGTTTTTTTAAACAAAACTTGTCAGGGGAATGGGTCTCAATTCTCATGATAATGCAATATTTTGGAGAAAATGCAACAAAATCTTCATATTTTATCAGCATAACTAATTAGATCAGTGTCAGTTATATGCAAAAATCAAAGCATTTTGCTAGCTCACAAGTAAAGTTCAAGAAAGAAAGATCTTAATCTTCCTTTTATCATCAACATTTTCAGAATGCATCGGTAGATGTTATTGTACCAATTTGTTAATCCATCTCATGAATCAAATTGTAGATGCTATTACTTGGCTCTAGCATCCCAAAGAGAGAAAAGAATCAAATCAAAGGTAAAATAAGAAAAAAATTATTAAGTCTAGGGAATAACTAGTTTATCCTATTAATTATTTTCTATCATTGTTTTTGAAGGAAAAAGAAGAAGATAAACACAAATATATATATTACTCTAAAGATGCCAATTTTGTTACTCTTAAGATGCCAATTTTGTACTATTATAAAAATAATAATTTATTATCTTACATATCGCACCGCTGAAGGTGGGTTACTGATTACCAGACATAGAGATCTGAATTTGTTCTCTCTCCCCGAGGCTTGGTGCTAGAAGTGCTTTTTCATGAAGCCATCCATGCCGATCAAGCAATAGTCAACTTCACTTCCCAATTCAGGCTGCCTTGGTGTTCCACAATCAAAGCATCAAACATTCATCCCTGTAAGGCCATATGTAACCAACTTCTTTTATTTTCTCTAGTTTGCTTTTAGTACTTGGCAGTTTCAGTTCTAATGGCAGATAGTGATGATAAGATTCATGTGGCCATGTTCCCATGGCTAGCCTTTGGTCATATGATGCCATGGCTAGAACTTGCCAAACTATTTGCTGCAAAGGGTCACAAAATCTCCTTCATATCCACCCCTAGAAACATCGATCGCCTCCCAAAACCACCTGCAGATGTATCGTCTACTCTGCACTTTGTAAAGCTGCCGTTGCCGCAAGTAGAGGGTCTACCTCCAGATGCTGAGGCCACAATTGACTTGCCAGCTAACAAGGTACAATATCTCAAGATAGCCCTTGACAAGGTCCAAGAACCCTTTGCCAAGGTTCTTGAGTCATTAAATCCAGATTGGATCTTCTACGATTTTGCTCAATACTGGACCGGGCCAATTGCGTCTCAACTGGGCATCAAAAGTACATACTTCTCTATATGCATTGCAGCGATGATGGCCTTTCTTGGTCCGCCATCGCCCTTGATCGACGGTGATGATTATCGCAAAAAACCCGAAGATTTCACGACCCCACCAAAGTGGGTATCGTTTCAGACAACAGTCGCTTATAAGTACTATGACATCATGAACACATTTGACTGTGTTGAGGATGATGCTTCAGGTGTCAACGACTTGAAGCGTTGGGGCTTGTGTCTACAATCATGTGATTTTATTGCAGTTCGGTCCTCCTTCGAGATCGAACCAGAATGGCTCCAAGTTCTCGAAACTATCCACGAGAAACCCGTTTTCCCGGTTGGTCAGCTGCCTCCTGTAGAGTACGATTTAGAAGAGAAAAATTCAGACGCTTGGAGTTCAATGAAGAAGTGGCTTGACATGCAAGAGAAGAGCTCGGTAGTGTATGTAGCTTTTGGTAGCGAGGCAAAACCAAGTCAAGCCCAGCTAACCGAGTTAGCACTCGGGTTAGAGCTGTCTGGTTTACCATTCTTCTGGGTTCTCAGGACTCGGCGTGGGATTGCGGATACTGACTTGATTGAGTTACCACCTGGGTTTGAGGAGCGAACCAAAGGACAAGGAGTGGTTTGCACAACTTGGGCTCCTCAACTCATGATCTTGGCTCATGAGTCGATTGCTGGGTTCTTGACTCACTCTGGGTGGAGCTCTGTGGTGGAGGCACTTACGTTTCAGAAGCCGCTCGTACTTCTAACATTCTATTCAGATCAAGGGATAAATGCTAGGGTATTGGAGGAGAAGAAGATTGGTTACTCCATACCAAGAAACGAGTTGGATGGGTCTTTTACTAGAGACTCAGTGGCTGAGTCATTGAGACTGGTGATGGTGAGTGGAGAAGGGAAGATGTATAGAGACAAGGCTAAGGAGATGAGTGGTTTGTTTGGTGATAGGGATAGGCAGGACAAGTACGTGGACAACATTTTGATTTACCTCAAAAGTCACAGACCTGTCAAGAAAGCCAAGTGATCTGTCTTCTAATTTTCTTTCGCAAACTAAACAGTCAGTGCTAGCCAA
>Ga0325405_1003273_pt1 | contig 16675 bp, 10 predicted proteins | sample PopdelMetagenome_21_FD_205663 | JGI IMG/M metagenome (GOLD analysis project Ga0325405, IMG submission 205663) | Populus deltoides microbial communities from Bellville, Georgia, United States - Xylem-Control-R2 | ecosystem: Host-associated > Plants > Phyllosphere > Stem > Wood/Secondary xylem...
AAAATAGAGACCTAGGGTTTCCTAAGATATAAAAAGAATGAGAGAAGAGAAGGGGAGCAGCCAGCCAAGAAGAGAAAAACGCCCCCTTCCTCTAAGAAACCCTAAATTATGCATTCTTCCTTCTTTTAGATTAGTTGTTCAACAAACATGTAAGGCTAAACACTTTTTCTTGGTTGCAAGGACACGGAAACCTTCGGATTTCAAGAACTGTGAGATTTATTTTACCTTTTCTTTTCAGTTTATATGATGAATATGTTTGTTCTCCTATGCTTATTTTTCCTATGATTGTTTATTTTAATTGCTAGAGCGGACTCTAAGTTATTATTGTAGACAATCTATTGCTAAGTTTGATATCAAAACCGGAGTTGTGGTATATGAACTTGTGAAGCAACTGAGTTTAATAATTGTGGCGGATCTACGTTATTAATCTTAGGGAGAACATTCAATCAAATCAAACATAGACTGCGGACAGTTATGTTTTCTTGATTAATCAACTTATCTAGTTCTTAAGGCTGTCATTAAATTAAATTACTAGTGCGGACACTGTGGTTGTTTAATGGTTAGGGTTAGTTATACGGCGGATCTGTTAACTAACCAATGTTAAGAAGAGATAAATATTCAGAATATAAATTGATGTTTCGTTTCCATGATCAGTTTTGATTTCTGTAGGTGGATGTGTGCTTGTGACCAAGGTTTGTTCTCTTGATAATTTTTTGATTTTATTAAATTTCGTTTGATAGTTTTCTGTTTTCTTTTGCTTTAGCCTAGATAACGTCCAAACCCCCCCAAATTGCATATCATCTAGCATAAAAATCTGACTTGAACTTCCTCGTGGGATCGACCCCTTGCTTGCTCTATACTATCTTGTGTGTTGTGTTTGAAGTTAGGGTAATTAATTTGTGCGACCGCGACATCGCAACATACAGCATCTCATAAAGGTGGAACTCCTGATAATTAATATATGAAAAGGCATCACTTACCAGTTATGCGGACAAGGGTTTCTCTTCCAGAGAGATCAGTCACATGCTGCAGTTGAAACAATCAATCAAAGTAAATAACAAAACTGAACATCAAGTAATGCCACTCGACAAGGTATCAAGAAACCTCTGTTACTCACAATGAATGTGTCATTAAAAGATGCGAAGATGTGAGCAACCCCAAAAGCATGCTCCCCTTCCCTCACGGTGGGTCCAAGGGTCACATTTTCTTCCTTTGGTTCTCTAGTCCTTCTCTTTGACTACAAAATCCCTCATACAATAACATAAAAAGCCAAGTACATTAGAATTCAAGACATTTTCCAAATGCCAAGCAAAGCTTACTGTCTGTCTAAACAAACCACAGCAATTAACATATTGTAATGTTCAAACATCAGAACATAATGCAAAAAAAAAAAAAAAAAAACCATAACTGCAAACTTCTTTAGAATAACACAACATGCCGAAATATATTCAACTCTGAAAACCCACTTAATAAAACAGGCTGTTAATTAACCAACATCATACATTTTTCTCAATTTTTTCTTCCCAGGATAACTTTTAAGTAAAAAAAAAAAACGTTTGTCGTTCAAATTCTCCCTCACCAAGGTTCAATCTTTAAACTCCTAAAAGCAAACAAAATCAATAAGTACATGCTACTTGACAGTGATTCTACAACAAAAGGGGTATCGTAAAATTTGATTTCCTCGACAAAATAAATCTCTCAAATCAAGATCACTAAATACCCTGATCTTTTCATAAGTCAATGTGCGGATCAATAGTTAACAAGAGCAGTACTATCTGAACATCATAAAACGAAGCAAGAGAAAAGAAGGATCGGCTTACCATGGCTGCGAAGAAGTGAGATTGATATTGGTTTCTGCGGAGGCTGTGTTTGGTGAAATGCGAAAAGAAAACACCTATAGTGAATCGGCTGCGATTATATGAGACGTGGACGGGTTAGGGTATGACTCCTGCGTGAGACTGTTTTAAGTTTTGGAGTTTCCATTGAAGCCCTGTAATTTTAGGTTGATGGTAAAAGGGGTACCTATGAATCGTCTTATTTCTTATGTTGTCATGCTGCTCTCTATTTTTTTTATTTTATTAAAAAAATATACAAAAATATTCCCTTAAAAGTAGAGGTGGGTAAAAAAAAATTAAACAACCGATTAAATTGAGAAAATAAAAAAAATAACCAAAAAAACTAAACTGAATTAATCAATTAAAAAATCACAAAAAAATTCTGGTTCGATTTAGTTTTGATTTCTAAAGTCTGAAACTAATTGAATCGAACCGGTTCACCAGGCCAGCACTTAAAAAAAAGTATAAATAATATTTTTTTTCTAATCCTAAACATAAATTGGTAATCCCTAAAAACAAAACCAGTCGTCGCCCCTCCCTTTGCTCTCTACGCCTCTCTTCTCTCTGATTTTCCTTTATAATCCACAATCCACAATTATTAAGCTCTGCTTCATGCTCCATGCTCCTTAATCCTTAATCCTTCTATCCAAGACATGCTTCTTTTTACTTTTGCTTTTAATTTTTTTAGTCTTTTTATCAAAGGCACATCTCTTTTTACTTTTACTTTTAATTTTTTTATTCTTCTTTCTATTTCTCACATAATCTTGTAATTGTAATATTATTTTTCATGCACATGTAACCGAAAAAGATTATTATGTTGAACCAGTAAAAGGCTTTTCTATGCTCTCCTTGATATTGGTCTTGTGAGGACAACAATTGAGAATCAGGTTTGGTTATGTATTGAAGAGACCGAGTATAAAAACATCAAGCACTCAATGGATGGTGAGGATCTATGTAAATTATTTGTAATTGGTTTCCTCTTGTTCAAATAATAATGTTTTGATGGTTTTACATTTCAATAATAGATATCTTTTGATCTTCCCTTTGTTTTTTGTTTTTTTTCCAGTCAAATGACTTCTTTTCTTTCCCACAAAGTTTAATTTTTAGGCAAGGATCTAACAAAAAGAAAATCAGGGTTGAATTTCTGGATATCATACATGCCTAACAGATTTAAGAAAGAGTCATGCTTATTGAGAAAGCCAAGATTTCAAAGAAAAGAGGCACATAGCTGTGAAAATAGAAACAAGACGAAAATATAATCCCTGAAAAAAACGGCTAGTGAAAAAACCCAGAAAAAAAACAGAAACAAGATGAAAATAGAATCTCTGGAAAATATAGCTAGTGAAAAAACCCAGAAAAAAGCTCAATTGAAATAATTTCGGTTTAAACTGGTTTAGAAGAAAAAAAACCGAACCGAACATGGTTAGTTCAAACCGATTTTTTGTTCAGTTCAAAAACTTGAAAAAATTAATTTCGGTTTGATTATTTATTTTGACTCAAAGCCGAACCGAACTGAAAATGTTCACCTTTACTTATAAGTTAGAAAGAAAGAAAAAGCTTTGTGAATATGATGTCACGCTACGTTGTAAATCCATGTTTTTCTTTGCATATAAAATAATGTCTTAAGTACAAGAAGAACCGTGTTTTATAAATATTTTTTCTTTTAATTATATACTAAAAAAATAAAAATGATGATAAAAAGACAAAATTTCTATTGACAAAAAACCATAATAATTTAGAAAAAAAAACTTTTGAAGGTATATAATTGGATAAAAAAGAGAAAAAAAAAAACTCGGCTCAAATCAATCCAAAGTAGCGTGATAGATATTTAACTTGGATAATAAGGGTGAGCCAACTCGGATTAACCCACAAAACTCGTGGCTCAAGTTATAAAATTAGGATAACCCAATAGAAAAGAAGTTGAAGAAAACAAAAAAACTAATTTTTTATTAAAAAAATAATATCGAACAATAAAATCCAAAAAGAAAATAAGTTATAAAAAAAGGATGTTGACCTGCATTAACTTGCCAAACTCATGGCTCTGGTCATTAGACTGAAAGTATCATACATAAAAAAAAAAAAAAAACCATAAAAAACAATCCCTAGTAAATTAAATGTTAAAGGATAAAAATAGAAAAAAAAATCAAGTATGCAAAAGGATCTAAAAAAAAAACAACAATTAAAAGAATAAAAGTGAAAATCAAAATAAAAAATAAATTAGAGGGCAAGAACAAATTTTTTATTATAAGGTTAAATTGAAAAGAAAAAAATAGCAAAAAAATCAAAAAAATAAGGACCAAATTAAAAACAATACGCCATAATTGGATTGAAAGATATAATTAAAACCATCAAAACTTTTACAAAGGAACCAAAGAAAAAATATACAAATTGAAAGAATAAGTACTTGAACAAAACTATATATCGAAAATTAGAATTAAAGGATTAAATTGAAAATAAATAAAACTTTAATAAAAGGATCAAGGGAAAAAAAATTAAAAAACAAAAGAATAAGGTTAAAGTTGAAATATCAAGAACAAAAAGGACTAACTTGTATTTCTTAGGGTTAGAGAGAGAGAAAAAGAGAAAAAAAGGTCAATCGACAACAAATTACCACATTGTCACATCAAAAAGAAAAGGACGCATTGACACATCTAACGGAACAACAAAAGAACATTTTCTTCCATCAAGATGTGTTGCTCATGCTATCCAAATTGTGCAAGTGCCTCCCACACATTGATGCGTATGTTGCACGCGCCACTAACTTCTTCAAATTAATTAATATTTAATCGATGTCAAAAGACAAGAATACCTTATAATACCTTGATAATTACAAAAAAAAAAATAAGGAAAAGACCAAAAGGCCCTCAACCTATGATCTCATTTTTTTACCCCAAAGGCATATTTGTCAATTTATTGTACATGGTTAAAAGAAAAGATATTTATACCCTTTTTCACCAGTTTTATAATCTTATGATTCTTGGGACAATTAGATCATTTTATTGTGCTTAAAAACATGAAAAATACAATTATACCCCCGAACAATCCTTAAATAATCAATGCACCTAATGAAAAAACCAAAACACCCTCAACACAAAAGCAATTGGGTTGTTGTACACTGAGTGTAGGTGCACAATACAAGTCCTTAATGTTTTTGCCTTAAGCTTTAGTTTTTATATTCAACAAGATATATAGGGCATGGTCATTTCACTATAGCAGTAGACATTGATTATTGCGGATTGCTACAATGAAATGACTATTTTGCCCTTAAGTGAAAAAATAGGAGCCTTGGTTGTGGGGTGCTTTAGTCTTTTTTAATGGCTTATTGATTATTAAAAGATTGTTCGAGGGTATTTAAGTCTTTTCAGTTTTCTTGCATAGTAAAAATACGTTTTTACATCAAAGTCCACAAAATTTAAAGCTATTGACCAAGGGTTGTTTTGACTTTTTATAAACTTTTAAATAGTAAAAATACTTATTTGCTTCCATGGTAAAAAAAAGGTTGGGTTGTCAGACAAGGGTTTTACTAACTCAGTTGACCTGTCTAAACCTAATCTAAATTCGATCAAGTTAACACTAAGATTTTTTTTTTCAAAAAGGAACAAAATAACATTGTTTTGATAAAAAAATAATTGACCCAGATTGATTTGATATCCTATTAATTGACTTGACAACTTAGTAATCGAGTCTTTTTTTGGGTCAGACCTCTTGATACTTATGGTTTTTTTATAAGTTTGATCGCTATTTAACCAAACCAATAGTAAAATGATCCACACCTTGAGTGAGGACTAGTCTAATATCATTAGGTGTGATTGTTATGTGTTACTTATTTTTTATGTTTATTTACTAATAAGAAAATAAGTCAAACAAACGATTTTATAGCCAATTTAAAGTTGAAGGAATAAAAGACATAAAATATTTTATAGTAGAGAAAGCACAAAAAAGTACAATTGCAATTATAAAAAAACAATAAAACATAATGTTCTTTTACTATATAAGCATTGTTTCCCTTCTCACAAAATCATTTTGGATGTCATTGCTAATTCTATATTGACTATTTTTTATTTTGATCCATGAATTTTATTTATTTGCTATTATATCCTTGCAATTGATTTTGGCATCGATTTATATGTTAGGATAATTAGTGAATCTCTTGATTCTAGCAATCTGATTCATTCTCCCTTAATAAGGTAAATGGTAGTTGGTGTTTGATACTTGTAAGAAGTCCTATTTTATGGATTTGGGGACTCTATAATACTTGAGTAAGTATTTTTTGAGAAAAAATATATTGATATTTTAAAAAGAGACTCTGAAATAAATATGTCATGTAGAATAAAGATTCAGGAAGTACCTTATGATGATCTAATAGGTCTTTATATCCCATCCTTCTTATCTTTTTATTGAATGGAGGACTAAAAGGTTCCAAATTTTTTTTTATAGATTTCAATCCTCTTATGTCAAAGAGAGAAAATATCTCTAACTCGTTAGAGAAAAAAATATCTATGAACTCGTTAGAGGAAAAAAAATCTTTGACTTTATCAAAGAGAAAATATCAATAACTTTATTAGAGAGAAAATATCTTTATATGTGTGTGGACTTAACACTTAGCTGAGGCCATAGATACCGAGTCTGGTAATTCATCAAACTCGTAATTTTTTGAGCACAACGCTTAGCTGAACCCAAAGATGATAGGTCTGGCAGTTCTCTAGACCCGTATATGATTGAGCTCAACACTTAGTTAAACCTAGGGATGATAGGTTTGGCAGTTCTCTAGACTCGTATATACTTAGGCTTAGTGCTTGATTGAGCTCAAGAATATTAGGTTATCACCCAGCATTTGGTTTCTTTAAATGAGGATCCAAGAAAAAAAAGTAGAAAAAAAAACATGTTGATCCATAAGTTATATGTAAATTCTCAAGGTGTATCTTGTATCCTCTATACATGCCTTGGATTCACAACTTAATGGCCTTTTTTTCATCAAAGATTTTCTAGACATCTAGAAATGGTCTCGAACCATTCGATATATTCTAGAAACTCTTTTTATATCCTTGACATTCTCACTCCAATTTAAAGATTTCCATCATCTAATAGATGAAGAAATACTTCTCCGTAAATAGCCTGCATATACTTACCTATATATGTATAAAGATATGTGTCATTCACATACTAGGTGTATGTTTTCTTAGTTAGAGACTTTGAAAAATTCTTTTAGGTTCAAATCATCATTTAAACCATAAACATCTGGGGCCTCTATAACCTTTATAAGATATCATGTGACATCCTCTTATTTTCTATTGGAAATCTTATATTTAGATTTAACTTAGTTTTTTTGAGATAAATTTGCTTGTAGATTTTGCTAGCTTTTACTTAAGTAACATTTTAAAATCTCTTTAGTGAGATAGTGATATTGATCACCGAAAATACTTGTGATGATTTATTTTGTGTTCATAGCATGGTGGGCGTTTAATGGTTGGATGTTTCCTCTATCATTTGTTTGAACAAGTGGTATGAGTCATCCTCAACAGGCATCATTATTTAAAGGATAATGGTTTTAGATAGTTTTGCCATAGGAAATAGTTGAGTGATTCTATTGAGAACTTGGATAAATATAGGATTTTTATTATTGGGGACCTTAAAGGCTTATTATTAACCTTATTGTAGATTAACATAAGTTTCTTGAAAGATTTGTAGGGTATTAATCATGACCTAAAGACCTGGATATAAGGTTGTTATGGAATAAACATAAACAAGGGGTCAAAGCAGGCCATCTCTTAAGGTGTTGGCAAGCTACCACTTTCATTTTAGAAAATTTATTCATTATTATTACCCTTAACATTGACAAGGTTAGTGTTGTCTACATTTTTACGAGGATCAAGTAAAGTCACATCATCATTTTGTATGAATAAGATGGTTGTAGAATTATCATTTTTCTTGGTGGCCGTGGAAAGGAGCATTGTTTTTTCACAATCACTAATTCCCCAGTGGAGTCCCTAAAATGTGTGTGAGGATTGTTGAGAATAGGTCAAATGATTAGCTGGGATACTAAGAACTAGTGTTGTGACTTATAGAGCAATAATACTTCAACTAAGAAATTAGAGAGTAAAGAGAGGCATAGAAGAAAGAGTAGGCAATGTTAAGAAAGTGTAAGTAAGTGGAAGATCGAGTGAATAAAAAAGGTTCAAATAGATTAAAGCTTAAAAGTTGTGTGTTGTGAGATTTTAGAGATAGTTTTAATTAGCAAAAAAAATAAAATCATAAAATCAATAAAAAATTAAAAGATCCAAATTAAAAAAGATCTCCTCACAATGTTTTGAGGTTGGTACCTTATAATGGAAAGATGATGTTCTTGACCACTAGAATCACATCACATCATCTATTTATGAATGGTCAAATTTGAACAGATAAAAGAAAATGAATAATTTTGGGCTAAACTCCTCTAACTTTCTAGAAAAGGTTAACGCCCCGTTTGTTTATGGAAAGTGGTTTTCTAGAAACCATTTTTTAAATTTCCTGTGTTTGTTTATTATTATAAAAGTTGGTTGACGGAAAACACTTTTCAATCAAAGAAAAATTTGGCTTGATTTTCAAGAAAGTGTTTTCTTTTTATTTTGGGTGAAAAACACTTTCTAGAAGTTGTGAAAATTTAGAAATGTTATGTTATTTGCTGATTATATCAAATTTGGTCCTCAAACTTTTGATTGCTATATATTTTGTTTTGAATTTTTTTTTCAATTTCATCCCTTAGAATTTGATTTTTTTATCAACTTTGATCCTTATTTTTATGATTGTTAATTGCTTTTCTATTATCATTTTCTTAATTGAAATTTTTTATCTATCAAATTTGATTCTCATTCTTTTGATTTTTATTTATTTTATTTGAAATAATTTATGAAATTGTATTTTTTTTTTAATTTCATCATCTTTCAACTTTTTATATGTTAGATTTGATCTCTATTATTTTGAATGTTATTTATTTTATTTGAGATAACTTATGAAATTAGATTTTTTTTTAATTTTATTCTCATTCAAATTTTTAATTTATAAGATTTGTTCCTCGTTATTTTAATAAACTTGAAAAAATATTAACAATTTATTTTCCAACTCATTTTCCTTAATATAACCAAACACTGGAAAATATTTTTCAATTTATTTTCTATGATACTACTAAATATCAAAAAATAATTCACTTTTTATAAATTAATTTTTTAAAAAAACTACTTTTTAAAAGAAAAAACTATTTTTTAACAAATAAACAAAAAAATCAATAAAATAATAAGCCAACCTCGTTTTAGCCAACTATACTTATAGCCCACCAAGTCAATCAGGATAATACATCTAAAAAACAAGACATGGAAATTAGTCCTAGCACAGTACATGTGCCCATCCTTGTGCGACTTGAACCTTATGCTTGGCAAAGCCATCTCCTATTCATCTGGTGTGCAACTTAGATAAATGCCAAACCAGGAAAAAAAAAAAAAAAACCTTGAATTAGCACATAATAAATTAATTAAATTATTTCTGTAAATTTTGGGGACAAATCAAATATATATAAAAACAAAAATAAAATTTCTAAAAAACAGCATTTAAAATTTTTTCAAAGCAAATCAAATCTACTCTCTTCGAGTGTATCCTTGCTATCTCTATTGTTCCCGACTTTCTAATTTTTTAAATGATATATAAATAAGAAAAATAATTTACAAAATGTTCCTACAAAATACTGACACGTTTAACGATAAAGTGATAACATGTGGATCCTAGAAATGCAGATAATTTGTTAAATGCGCTGCAAAAGTTTTTGCAGTGCAAGAATATTTTTTAAAAAAATTGAATTTTTTTAATTAAAATTAAAATTTTTTATATTTTTAAATCGTTATAAAGTTTTAACATTAGAAATAAAATAACAAAAAAAATTATTTTAATATATTAAAAAAAACTTTAAAAAATAATATTTTCCTTATGAGTTGTAAAATCAACCCATCTATATTCCATACACCCATCTCAAGACTCAATATCACTGTTGCAATATTATCAGCTCCCATCTCTCTCTCTCTCTCTCTCTCTCTCTCTCTCCCCCTCCCTCTCTCCCATTTAATTTTATTTTGGTCTTATAGCTCGATCTACTTGCAATTACAGGGTCCAAGGCGCCAAGCACGAATCCAAATCATTTGTCTTGAGAAAATTCTCCTCGGCTAGATTCCCCAACTAGATCACAGAATCGACACAAGTCGAGATTTTTCTCTCCATCTTAAAGTTATTTATAATTGCGAGTACGGGCACCGAACTATTAATTGGATGGTCATATTTTTAGATAAGCTGCTGCAGATTGACTCGCAAATTTGGGATTACCAGTGGACCACCATTTTCACATCCTCCACTCGCCACCCTCCACCAGGATGTTTGTGTACAGCTTATCTAAACATAATGCAGGAGAAAAGATGGATTCTCTCCCAACATCAAAAGAAGCTTAATGATTTCTGTTAACAAACAAACAAACAAATCAAACCGCCCGCTGCCGCTGCTGCTGAAGTGACAGGCGTTAGAAGGAAGAAAAAAAATATTACACGTATTGGTCCCAAAGATATGGTCTGGACTAACACCCTACAGTTAAAGAGAAATGTCCAATCCTTACTCAATGTGCCTCGACATCTACTACATCTCTACCTGATTCTCTAAATCATATTTACAAAAAGCTTCGGTTTAAAGGGAAGAACTCCAAAAGAAGAATAAAAAAAGCATTTGGAAAATTAAAACCTAGCGCACTAACTGCAAAAGTGAAAAGAAGAAATGAGCAAAAATGCTTCAGAAACTATGCAGATATTAGACCTACATACCCAGCAAACAGAGCCAACACTCCAGATATGACATAAGCCCCAGCAACAATGACTGGTTCCTTTAGCCCACATAACTCGAGGTGGTGATGAATAGGAGCCATCCTGAACAAACGGCACCCATCTCCTCTCATGCGTTTGGTTGTCTTGAAGTACAGTACCTAATGTAGGTAATGGTTAGATTGGGATAATCACTTTCAAATTAACAAAAATCATCACCGTTCATTTCATAGGTCTGGCAGCTGCACACGAATCAAAAACAGAATTTCTTCGTTGTAGCAGCAGCATCATGTGAAAGCAAAAATAGGGGGAAAATTTACAATGAAGTATACTGCAACCTATCCATTTAAGCTCTTTTACTCCTCTTGCATTGTATCTAATGGATGACAGCAAAGAATGCAAGGTACAGGTGCATCAGCAAAATACTGGAAGTTGCTAAAGAAGAACTAAATCAAAGTTGGAAAAAATATCATCACAAATATATGTGGCTTGGACAAAAATAAAATTCAACTAATTAAGACAGATTTAAAAGTTTAATATAGCATGATTTTTGGTTTATCAACACAGCAGAGCACAAGAGCTCTATGACTTGGTTTATAATTTGACAAGTACTGATCTAGAAGTATGCCTCTGAAAATGTTCCACTAGAAATCCACCAAGCTAGTAGGATACCAATCACCATTTGGGAGGATTGGTAGTGACCACCTGCTTTAAGCAAGTGGCTAGGGTTCAAGACCTCAGACATTACCCTACTCCTTCCCCTTGCAACACCAAAAAAACAAAGTGGAAATATAGGATCTACAAAACTATTTACTCTAAGAATGAGGTCTTCTGTCCATCCATCTCAAACTTGCAGCAACATCGTGTTTCTATCTACTTTACTCTGCCTGATTGATTTTCCACTACCAACTTTACAGAATCATTTACGTGTTTTATAAGATCAGATATAAGCAGGCATAAGTTACAAGGTAAAAAATACACTGTAGGAGAGGATACAAGAAATTGACATCAATGACAATAATTACAGAATGCACTAGGTCATGGAACGCAGAATGAAAGCACATGACTACAGAGGCATATAATAAATAATAGCACTGATCATGTGTCGAGAAAAATAATTGACATCAATGATAATAATTACAGAATGCACTATGTCATGGATCGCAGAATGAAAGCACATGACTACATAGGCATATAATAAATAATAGCACTGAGCATGTGTTGAGAAAAATTCTTCCCGAGAAAGAAGAAATTGTGTTTTGTTTGAAACAAAGAAAGCACATAGCACTAATCATGTGTCGAGAAACATTCTTACCAAGAACAAAGAAAGTGTATTTTGTTTGAAATGAGGAAAAGAAAACATTGTCAAATTCGGAACACCAGATTTGCCTACATTTCTTGATTAGAACTTCCTTGTGTTGTCATGGTAAAGGGACAATTTTCTATCATCGATAGATTATATATATCAGTGTCAACATGTATGTTTACCTGCATAATCACAGATGATGCATCCAAGAAAAAGATCCCAGATGAGATAAATAATGGAAGGAACATTCCACTACAAGCAGCCATTGCAGCTAATGCTCCACCCAATGCCAAGGATCCAGTATCCCCCATAAATACAGAAGCCTTGTACCGGTTGTGCAACAGAAAACCAAAACAGGCCCCTGCCATCGATGCCCCAAATATAGCAAGTTCTGATTTGGAATGTAAAACAAGAATTAATACAAATAAGTTTACAGAAAAGGGTAAGATCTCAAAACAATGAATTAATAGTTACAACATAACATTTTGAAGATCATACTCCTTCCCAACATTCAATTGCTCACCTAGGTAGCACTTCATTGCTCACCTAGGTAGCACTTCATTGCTCATGATGGATGTCATAAGCCATCCACTTTGTCAATTTCCTCGAGGGGCTCAAATGGAAAAGGTTTAAAAATATGGTACAAAAGTTAACAAGCATATTGACTTGTTCATTTAGCTCTAAATGATCTGATGGACAATTGGTGTTGGCATGCAATTGCATTTTGCAGTAGTTATTAAAATATAAAGAAGAAATCTGCTTCTATATATAACTATGAGTTGACGAGCTAATTTTCTCGCTATGGTATCAAATGAATTCACACACATATGTCAAGTGATTGCTTCATAAGACACTAACTTGACGCTGTTCGTCTTTTCATGGTAAGATACAAGGGTTGAACAAAATTAGGCGATTACAAAGATTCCCTCCAGCTTACATGTGATATTTATCATGCCCCCTAATAATGTAAACTGCCTATGCAAAATGCAGGCGGGGCCATAATTGACTTCGAATTACAAAGAATAATGTTAATTTTTCTGAATCTACCAATGGAATTAGTGTGAGACCCACTCATCCAATGCTCCAACTTTTCTAGGGAACTGACTCTACAACTAGACTTAGGTAAAATTAGCATTTTTAATTACTAATGGTGGGCTAACCCATAAACTCATCTCTCATCAACAGTCTCACTGATTCTTCAACATACAAAATAGCCATAAATCTGGTTTCCCCTACAACAAAAATCAGAAATTCTTGAAGAGGAAATGCAAAATCAAAGGCTGACTAGATTAGGATTCTATCCAGCATGCTTTGGGCTTTCTGCAGCGATTTTATATCCAATTGCTTGGGCTTACAGCATATGAAAGGAAAAGAAGAAGAAAAGGAAGAAACTGAATTCCAGAACAGGCGTAATGTTTATAGTTCCCATTGCTTAGCAAATTTCCCTTTCCTGTTTTAACTTCTTAACAGGAATAACGTTTATCAAATGTCACTTTCCAGATCTTTAGAGGAAACTTCCCAAACCTTCTGGATTTTCAATTATACTGAGGCTTAAGTTCATTAACATCCATACTAACCAGGACATATTGGCAACACTGCGATCGACATTCCTACAAAAGCCAATGCAGCCGTTCCAGCAGCTAGGCCGTCTAGACCATCCGTTAAGTTAATGCCATTTCCCATGGAAACAAAACAAAATGATGTCAATAAAGAATAATATTTTCCTAGGCATATGAGGCCCAGTGGTGCAGGTAGGGCAACCAGCATTTTCCTGTAGTAAAAGACATCAATGGATGAGAAAAGAAAAATGTTGAGAATATATCAAACAAGCTAACTTGACACTAATAATTAATATGTTGAAATTCTACCATTATCACATATTATATCATTAAGTGATTAACATGAGATGTCATATCAATTCAACCAAGTTTTTCCACAGTAGTTAATACCATCAAAAAACTTCAAAGATACAGAACTAAAACATTCCAATATATACTTTTAGAAAATTCATGATAAACTTCAAAAATAAATTTAATATATGTTTTTACAAATCTTTTAAAAGAACTTCAATAGAAACCAAACTAGAATTTCAATTTTGTGGCAGAGTAGATGTAGCAACTTGGAACAAACAAAATTTACATTGCTAGACAATTATAAATTTCCTGCACTGAATGCCCAATGGCCTTTCAATCTTGAATAGCAAACAAAATGGAAGTAATTAAGTTGCTCCTTACTGTACTAATATAGAATATTATAGTGATTTTAGAAACTCTATAATTTGCTAAAAATGAAACCATAAGAACTACCTAATCTTTATTCATTTATTTTATTTGAGTCAGGAACAATATTTCTACTTCAAAACAGGTAGCATTACAATTGGTATCTGATCACAGAATCTCTAATTACAGCATAAAATCTTAATTAATCACAAAAAAATGTGGCATCCTCCCTAAAACTTTTCATCACAAGATTAGATATGTGAGTTACCATCATAAAAATGTTGATCAAATTAGTAATAAGAATTTTTACATGCTGTAGGGTGATGATATACTCGTAGTATGCAACCAAAATGAAAAGCAGGTCCCAACAGCTACCTGAAAAATACATGAGCAGTTATCTCTTGCAAGAATGTTATCAAATTTAACATTGGAAACAATTAACTAAAAAACTTTTACCTCCAAAAATATTTTCACCCACACAGACAAACCACTATTTCGATTTTTTATGACGGTTACAATGTCATCTAGTAAGCCAATTGTTGCAAATGCCAGAGTTGCCACTGCTGTTCCAGAAACTTCAACAGAAGAGAAACCAGCAACAAATTTTGCAACGCCTACACCAACTGGTACAAAAAATAGTCCACCCATTGTGGGGCTTGCCCTTTTCTTGGAGTGCCGAAGTGGCCCTTCTTTCCAGATATTCTGATGAATTCTTAACTCACTAAGTAGTGGAACACAAAGATAACCCAAAAAAGAGACTAGAACTGCTGATATAAAAAATGGACGACACAAGTAAAATGGTTCTAGGGGTAATCTGACAATCTTCCATGCACACCAATCAACAAATAAGAGAAGAACCGTCAAAAAGGCTAGCAGACACAAATTAATTAATGTCCCGAGTTTGTTCCTGCAATTGCAGTATGAAAAGAACTAGTCAAACCAAAGTAATGCATATAGAATTCATGAAAAAGAATCGACTGAAGTATCATCCCCTACAAACATGGAAACTCTCAACTTTCCAATTAAGTGCACATGTAATCTCATGAATAGAGCCAAACTTGGCCAGCGAAAAACCAAATGGAAAAAAAGTTAAACATCACTAATGGAATCTAGACATGCCCTTTTACAGCTGCAACTAGATGAATTCCTAGGATAGACCTTTATAAGGTATAACATTAAAAACATGAGATTCAACTAAGGAGTTTTTGCACTGAGTTTTGATGCCCAGATATGGTACAGTGCAAAACAACATCAAATAGGATGAGAGGTCCTAGGACTATAAAGCCTTGATTGCAGTGAAATTTCTTTAAACATCCAAAAGCAATCAAGCTATTTCAATCCATGTGCGAGACTGATTTTGCATTAAAGTGTCAGTGACAACCTGCAACAACCAAACATTTTAGGCACAATAATGACCTTAACCCCATTTTAGCACAGCTGACAAAGGTTAACAAGAAGTTATATACCCTTGCTAACCTAGGGCTACAATTACATCGATCTTGTTTTCCTTTTAATTTTTTTATTTCACTGCCCTATTCACTCTCTAAAATCCATATAAATCATAAGAGTTTCATTTTGCGTAACAATGCAGCACACTTGCCTACGTTTTCGGGGGGCCCTCCCAATCATTGCAAGCCTGTGAGTTGTAAGTGTAACAGCATCATTAGTTGATACTTTAGCAGTTGGCAACTCCATATCCGTCACCGGATTTATAATATATTCTCCATCACTGTCTTCCCCGTCACTGGATAATAGCATGTAGCCTGCAGCCCCATCATTGTTAGCCCAGTCATCAAGCGGGGAGGATACACCAGACAAGTCCTATAAAACCAAAATCGAAAACACTGAGAATCACAAGAACTGACTGCTTGCAGGTAATATATCATGTGCAGAACTAGTGAGAAATGGACATTTGGATAGATTACATACCTCATCAAAGGCCCTGACTTGAACAATCTTATGGCGCAATCGTCGTCCTCCAGCACTTGATCCATTTAACTGCACAGATTAGTCAGTCAATAATCAATTATCTAGTTTCCAAATTCATTACCGGCATGGATGTTTAAATAATTGTTATGCATTAATAATTTATTTTTAGAAAAATTGAAAATAAATAAATGAAAAAATAAAAGGAAGAAACTGAGACCTTGAAGTTGTGGAATGAATTAGAATAAAGGGGAGAGGAAGAAAAAGGTTTTGGTGGTCGAGAAAGCCGTATACGAGAGAGGTGATGGTGGTGGTTTATAGAAAGCATGACTAGTCCAAAGGAAAAAGGAAGAGCAGGAATAATTACAGTAAATGAAAGCAGATGGTTAGATCCAGAGGAGGAGGAGGAGTTTGGTGAGAGAAGAGAGGCCATCAAAAGAAGAAGAAGAAGATGCAAGGGCGTGTTTGTGTTCGTGTTTCTTTCTGGAGAGGGAAGGTGAAAGACGTGATATAAATTCTGCTTCGAAATTCCCGCAACATTTGACAAGGTCTGTTATTGCCCTG
>Ga0325405_1003274_pt1 | contig 16673 bp, 11 predicted proteins | sample PopdelMetagenome_21_FD_205663 | JGI IMG/M metagenome (GOLD analysis project Ga0325405, IMG submission 205663) | Populus deltoides microbial communities from Bellville, Georgia, United States - Xylem-Control-R2 | ecosystem: Host-associated > Plants > Phyllosphere > Stem > Wood/Secondary xylem...
TAACCATTTAACAAGCAAAGTATTAAAAGTGAACAAGATAACAAATATAAAGCATGTTAGTATCCAACATTAAGGTCCATGTTAAGTTTATATTATACTTATTCTTACGCCATTAGTGTACCCTTTTCACCTTGACATAATTAACTTAGCAACACATAATGAAAGAAAGAAACATAAATAAACAAAGGAAGGAAATGAAAAGCATAAGCAAGAAATTAATATAAGCAAAACTTAAGCATTACAAAACATAAAGAGAGAGCAAGAGCATGATCTTGATCTAAACACCAAGATGTCTAAATACATGGCAAATGCCTCCTTTTATAGGCCAAAATTCAAAACTATTGATTTGTTGACTAATTGATGAGTGGGTGGCCACATCTTGACTTGGTGACAATTCTTATCTTCTTGTTTGCTAAAAACGTCATTGATAACGTCATAATTTGAACAGACTTCAACATGAAAGTTCTAGGAAATTGTCTCATCTTTCCAGGGTAAAAATTTGAGATCATTTGGACTTCTAGAACTCGAGATATGGGCTGAACACTGAACAATGTCTGGGCTGCAGGACAGATTCAGACTTCTTCGTTGTTGCTACAATTTGGACTTGAAAAACAATCCATATAAAGTTGGGCTTTGAATGTTGGGCTTTGAAAAACAATCCATATAAACAATCCTTGTTAAATCTTGGGCTCCACATGAAAGTTGTACGCCTAGGTCTTGTCTTTCCATCCATATAAAGTAGACCTAAATCCGAGATCTACAGCTCCAGATATGACCCGATTACCGAACAATGTTCCAGTTTGGACTGCACCAACATCTCTTTTCTAAGTTTGGCCATCTTTTTGTCCTTTCAATTTCAGTACTTCAACTCATCAATCAATTCTTTTATTTATGTGATAGGCCTGCATTTAAGATGAACATTTACCATAAATTAAAGGTATCTTATATTATTAGATATGTTATTATAAAACATGCTTTAGTTAAGGAGTTATTGATACTTCAAGTGCAAAATGATGATATAAAACCTTGATAAAAATTCTTTTTTAAATACTAATCACAATGCCAAATATATTCTAAGAAAAAGACAACCCCATCTCTAGTAGTCTTTGCAAATCTTTGTGGCTCTTGCAACTCTATTATTACATTACTCTAATCTATAATAATTTACGTCTAGGTAAATAGTGGCAGGCAAGTGAGCCCTTTTTAATATTATATAATAACGGAATGGAAAGTCTCATCCGGTGAAGACCCCAAATCCAATATGAAGCCCAGATGATTTGTTTGCGTGCAATTGGATTACTTGGAAGTCATGTAACACCAACAAGGGTCCTTGAAAGTCGTGTCTCCCTGCCTGGGTCTAGTAGAGCTTTGGATCATGTAGAGTGACTGAGCCCAAATGAAGAGTTGAGTGCACGTCCTAGCCCACTAGTTCTTAGGCTCGAGTTGCGTTCTTGTTTTGTGTCTCGGAAATGACATGCGTTTCGTAATCTATTAATGTGTTTGGTAGTGTGGTTGCGGTTGCTTTTCAAATAGCTTTTCGTGCCAAAATACATGCAAATAATATTTTTTTATTTTTTAAAAATCATTTTTGACATCAGCACGTCAAAATGATTTGAAAACACTAAAAACATATTAATTTAAAGTTAATAAAAAAATAAAAAAATTTTAAATTTTATCAAAAGCGCTTTTGAAACGCAGAAACAAATAGACTATGTCTTGTACATGGTGTTCCATTGCATTTAATTCTCCGTTGATAAAGATCATAGCAAAATGTAGAGTGAGAAAGATGGATTTATTTGCATATAGGGTGATACGTTATAGGATAGCACTCAAACCGTATTATCTATCATACAAGTGAATACTTACCATGGCAAACACAACTAAGCATGGGAAAACCATGGAAGCGTCTTGTATTGCCCATGGGGACTAATTTATCATGTCCCAAATCCCGAAAGGTCTTGTGATGCCCATAGAAGCGTACCGAGAACAACAGGAGTGCGAAATTGAACTTTGAAGAAAAGTCTCACACTCTTAAATGAACATTCCTAAAATACCCATTACTCTTTAAAATAACATTTTTTCTACTAGGGTAGTTTTGGAAAAACAGTAATCTTACAGAGCCCAAGGTTTCCGCGTGCAACCTGCACTCATTTGCATGTTACTATAAAATTAAAATTTGCTTGGGAAGATAATGATTGTAATTTGATATACATATAAACCAATTAAGGATACGCAAATTCTTCTTAATCTCCTCAACCCGAACAGAAAAAAAGGAATTTCCTTTCATTTCTTTTTCCTTTTAATTAGTTCGTGGTTCTTGCATTATATTTTCCTTGTTACTGATTTAGACATGTTCCTTTTCCCCGGTTCTTTAGAACTGGATCTTATGCCAAGTTAATAAATCTCATAATCTATTGACGATTTGTTTTTTCTGTTTATTAAATAGATTTGATGAAATTATTGCTAATTGAGACAATGAATGATTTGATGATGACAGTTCTGTGCTGAGTTGCCTCTGCCCTTGTTGCATTTGTTGTGCTGGACTCGCAAATCTTGCAGTGAGCCTGGTGAAGTTGCCTGTGAATGTCATTCGATGGTTTATTGATCTGATTCCTTGTTGATTGATTTCAACAATAGCCCAGCAAGCTCGGGAGATTCAATCACTTAATTCTTTCTTTCTTTTTTGTTGGGTCCTGCCTGTGAGTGCAGGCCAGGAGTTTTAATCGAATAATTGATAGCAGTTCTGGTTAGGAGAGCTTGCAGTGATTGATTTTTTCTATTTGTATGATTAATGTGCAGATATTAGCTGTGTGCAGTTTGACGGTGTTGTCGGAAAATCCTTGTGCTCGAAGTTAATTTCCTGGTGATTTTGTGCTATATTTGCATTAATTTTCTTCACCACAGAAATCGTGTAATGCTCATCATCTGGTAAAATCTTATATTCCATTCCCTTCCATTTTATTCTGCCAAGGTCAATGCATTCTGGTAATAATTGACTAATAAATTATTCGACTCGGTTAATTTTGTTAAGATTTCCATCGCCTCTTTCATGCCCGCGCGTGTGTGTTTTGGTGTCGAGAGGAGAAAAAAATGTAAAACTAAAGTTTGTAAATATATTAGACTAGTGTGCATCAAAACAAGATTAAAATAATTATGTTTGAATTAAAACAAGAAGAGTAATTATTTGACAAAATACTTTAAAGTAATGAATCTTTTATTGTTGTAAAGGATAAATTATTTGTCCTTAAAACTTTTTCGCTCATCACTTGTGCAACTAAGATATATGCAATATACCTCTCAAGATTCCAGCAACACCACCATGGTTTAAATACACTTTTAAATCAAGGTCTTTAAACCAAAGAATATGAAACTTAAATATTTCTCAACAATATGAATATAAGCTCTAGATTTGAGAGGAAAATTAAAGTATAAAATGAGAAAACAAAAACTAAAATATAAGGTGAGGAAGAGTGTGTAACATCTAAAAAAATTCAAGTACTAAACTATTCCTCCATTTCTTCTTTTTTATAGTGAATTTTAGAAGCTAAATGTTGAAGAATTAATAAGAATTGATTCTCACCATTATCAACCATTGATTAACTACCATAAATCAAGAATTAAATTAAGACAAACCAAGAGTTTTTTTAGTGGGAAAACCAAGGGTTATTTGAGATTAATTTCTCATTCACCCATAATTTGTTTATTTAAAACAAATTTCCAACAATCCCCAGATGAATGGAAATTGTCTCGCCAGTTTGAAAACGACTCAAAAATTAGTTGAGAGATACTGATTTGGTAGATTACTATATTAGGATAAGTAGCTTTTGGCTTTGAACCTTACTTGGTGAAATACTATTGGATTTACTTGGCTAAATAGTAAATGTGATGTCTTGAACTATTCAACCTTTTGTGTAAACCAAAACAATAGTACTCATATAGTTTTCTACCTAGAGATTTCCTTTGTTCTCGGTATTGTGTTCATTTTGTTCTTGAACAACTCTTGAATTCATAAGTGCTTTAGAAAATTAAGCTTTTATTGAAATTCTTAAAGAAACAACCATATTTCTCATTCATATAGGTAATCTTTCATTGAGAGTATTCCGCTATACTTTATTTGGTGTACCAAGATATGAAAATCATTAAGAGCTCAGCTCACCATTTATCACGCTATAATCAACACTTATTTCATCATAAGAATAATTAGGAAATAATAATTTCTTAGTGCTACTGAAAATATTATATAACTTAGTTTTTCATTTGAACCTAGATCTTGGAATTTATAATCAACTAGGTATGGTTACTATAATTACACTCTTTCATCTTTTAAAAACTTTAAGCTTATTCCCCTTGATAAATTATACACAAGCTCTCTTGACAAACCTTTGGTTAGCGGATTCACAATAATTTCCTTTGACTTTACAAAGTCGGAAATAATTTTATTTAAGAGCAAGTGTTTACTGGTATTATGTCTACGACGTATATTTCTAGACTTACTATTATACATAATACTTTATGCCCTTCTAATTGTTGACTGACTGTCGCAATGGATATAAATAGCTGACACTAGTTTTATCCAACATGGAATATCCTCTAAGAAATTCCAAATCCATATGGCTTCCTTTACACCTTTATCAAAAATTTTTATCATGAATCTAGTGATACATATTTGTTTGGGGGATTTCCATAAATTGATCCACCAAGCGTGAAGACATATCTATTTATGGATTTTGAATCCTCATTGTTAGATATTCAATTAACATAATTATACCATTTTAGCATTGTTAGGTAACCAATATAGTGTAGTCTATAGTCAATGGTGTACCTTAAATATTTTAGTACTCTTCGTATTGCTTCCTAATGATTCATAGTTAGATTACATAAAAATCTACTCAATTTAAGATATTGTCTAGGAGTAGGTTCGAAGTTTATTTTCTAACAAGTATGTTAAAAAATCAAGACTGAATGCTTTGAGAACATTAAAAAATTTTAAAGCTTGTGTCCAGGGGATTTTTCATCTTTTCATTATGTTTTTTTTTTTGTTATTATGAAGTTGATTGAGGACAATTTAGTCGTTTATAGGCCCGTAGGATGCACACGCCAATGTATGAGAGGCGCCCATATTCTTTTGGTGGTGAGTATGACGCCTCCTAGCGACTAAAACCTCCATTTCACAGCGTCTTCTTTTTATTGGGGTGGCATGTGGTGATATATAGAAATGGCATGGTTTGTCGTCAATGGTGTTTTTTCCCCTTTTTTCTTTTCAATTTCTTTTTTCAATAAAAGATTTGTAGTTGTACTCTGATCAGTTATTTTTTATTTCAGTTTTGATCGTCATTCTTTTAATTGCTATTTTTAATTTTGAATTGTTTTATATAATTGAGTTTTTTTTTAATTTCATTCTTTAACATTTGATTAGTTGGGGATTGGACTTTATGGTTTTACTAGGTATGGTGCTTCCAGTTTACTGATTGGGGTCATGGGTTTGAAAAGTGAAGCGGGTTGACATATTTTGGTTTTTAAAAAAAACTTATTTTCTTTTCTGATTTCATCATTCGATATTTTTTTTTTAAATAAGCTTTATGATTTCCTTCATTTTCTTTTCCATTAGGTTGTCCCAACCTCATGACCTAGGCCGCTAGCTTAGAGCTAACCTGAGTTGACTTGTCCTTTATTATCTAGGTTACAGATTTATCATGCTAACTCTATTTGACTAAGGTTAAGTTTTTTTTATAATTTTTCCCAATTTTGTCCTTTCATATTTAATTGACTAATAATTAATTTGTATTTTTTTTCCAAAAAAAATTTCCCTTTTTGAAAAAAAATTTTCTTCCCAAATTATCATGATATTTTTTTAAGAGAAAATCGGTTCATTTAATACCACACCCTATTTTTTATCATTTAATTAAAATAAAAATGACATATTTAATCCATTCATGTCTATAACTCGAGGCACAAATCTTTTTTTTTTTTTAAAGTGTGCTTGTGACACTTAAACATATTTTTTATGAAAAAAATTGGCTTTACAATGTAGCGCAGACCTATATCTACTCCTGAGCTATCATATGAAATCCTATTAGTATGACTAATGTTTTATTTAGTCACATAAAAAATTGGCCCAATCTTTTATTTAAATGGGAATATAGTCGATTGCATGTTGGCTTTTTTGCCATCTCAGATTCCAAGTAAAAAGATCTTTGTAAAACCATAAATAAGTTAAGAATACCTTACAATATCTAACCAAAATTCATTCTTAACAGTCATGTTGAAGTTTGAACTTAGTAACATCAGTCGGTGCACAACCACCATTTTTTGACCCAATTTTCTATCAAAGTAAGTTAGGGTTTTTAGAAAGAAATAAAAGGGGGTATTTGTGGAAAATAATTTTCATTGTCAATTATAATTGAATTCTATTGTACCAAAGTTTGAATATCATTGCTACACTCTCCGATCATCTTTTCACTTGTTGTTTAAACTATAGCATTTTTTTCCTTTTTTTCTTTCAAAGATGACAATGTCTTTTGTTTTGCTGCTAAAAACACAGTGTTTGGGATAACATTTATTTAGTTTGCTTGAATTTTGTTTTTTTAAATTGGCCATAGCCCAAACACAAAGAGTTTACATATGCATTCATAATTCATTAATGTTAATCTTGTTATTGAATATTTCAAAGGACAACAAAAAAAGAGAAAGAAAGATGGAGATAAAAACATTCCATTCATTCACTCATGGAAGGGAAATCCTTAGCTTTAGCCATAATTAATAAATAAATAAATAATTATAGAAATTGTAACTCATAAATCATAATAAGGCATTGAGTGTGTGTTTGGTAATGTGGTACCTAATACTTTTGTAAAATTAATTTTTTATTAAAAATATATTAAAATGATATTTTTTGGATATTTTATTAGGATAATTACAAAAAATACCTCTATATTTTGGTCTATTTTTCGTTTTCATTCTAAGATTTGAAAAATTATGGTTTTTCTCTGTGATTAATGGAACAAGTCAAATTAGTCAAAAATATATTTTTATCCACGTATATAATAAATATAAATTTGCACACTTTTCTCACAAACCCCGTTTCTCTCTCCCAAACACGATTTCTCTCTCCAGTCTCTCTCCCTCTCTAATAACACAACACACTCACACAGAAACATTAAACTTGAAGCAAGGTCTTTATTTTTTTTATACTTAATCTCTTCGCACGAGTATCAGGAGCCTTGTTAGTGTTATTTTATTCAACCTGTTTTTCTTGGGAACAATGGATAACAGTGGAGACGTGAGTTTTTTACGTGAATCCCGATTGAATGACTTGTGTGTGTGTGTTTATTTTATGTTAAATCAATGAGTAATGGTTATAATATTAAATGTTGTAGAAATGTTTAAATTGAATTTTATACTTTTAATGCGTGTCTTGTGAAGCAAATATCAAAACTCCTAATTTGATCAATTAAGGTTACTGTAAACAGTGACCTTAATGTTTAAAATTAAGGGTTTAAAATTGTGTGCTTTAGTCTATCCAAGTTGTTGTAAGTTTGTAGGCTATTAACATTTGATGAATTTGACGATATTATTTCAAATGTATAAGCTACTAATTTTGGGTTGTGTTTTACATTGTGTGTTAGTAGTTTTATAGCTGTTTTTTACTGTGTGTGTATTGGATTGGTTAGTGGTGGGTTGGTAATTTTAAGCAATGTGTATTTGCATGATTTGTAGTGAAGAATTATTGCTAAAAGTGAAGAATTGTTGTTGCAAAATTTTGCAATTTTTTTACAAATTGGTGCAAGTAATGTTAGTTTCAGTGGTGTTTTTTGTTAGGTTAAAATAGTGAACAATATTAAAGAATTATTGCTTTTGGTTGAAATTAATGAATAAATCTTTTATGTGAGCTTTTATGTTTTTAGTTGTCTTCAACTTGATCAAGAATTGTTATTGGATCTATTATATTATGCATGATTTTAGTGACATTTTTATAAATAGTAAAGTAATACGCAACAACTAGTTTTCAGAAAAAAAAAAACCAAAGGCAACACAATCTTTTTCTCTTATTTTTAGTCACCAAAGACATTTTAGTCATTAATATTACTATAATGGCAAAACTATAAATAATAATTGACTTTTATTTTAGAGCCAAAATGTGGGATGCAAAGTGTAATGAAGTTACTAATATTTAAGAGAAAAATTATATTTCTCAAACTTTAGATGGAAAATGAAAAACAAACCAAATTATAGGTTTTGTAATTATCTTTTTTTATTTATTTTTGTCATTGGTATATAAAAAATATATAAAAGACCTAAAAAGCATTAATTTGATGTTGTTTTTTAGGCAAAAAAATATTTGAAAAGCAGGTTGAACCATGGTATTAAACAGAGGTTAATTCTTCTCAATACTTAACAATAAGCCCCTCATTAAGTTATGTTCGATATGATTTTTAAATTTTGAAAGTTGATTTTTAACTTTTGTTTAAAAAATTCATCAATATATTTAATTAGAAAATAAAATTTGACATAATAAATTAAGTCAGAATTTTGATTTAATCATAAAAAAAAGTAACTTTGATTTATGAATTATAACTTAGGTTTCTTTCTCACTTTAAAAATAAGAACCTATAGTTTGGTTTGTTTTTCATTTTCCTACTAAACATACTTCTAACATAACGCATTCCTGTCATAAATTATAAATGAAAACTAGTGCTGAAGTGGTGAAAACTTCAAACTAGATTTGGCTTTTCATGAATGTATTTTGGACTGAAGTGTGTTGGTTTAAATATAAGTTTTGTCCTTAAGCTTGGTTTTCATTGCAAAATAAACTCCTTATCAAAATAAAAGACCATATGATGTTTAAGTCAGTAAATGTAGGAAAAGTAAAGTATAAAAAAGAGGAGGAGAATGAAAAATGCAGGGAGTGTGTGATTGTTAAATGAATAGGGGTTTTTTAATGAACTTCCAATGCTTGAATGGTTACCTAATAACCCAAGATATTTATAACACATTAGCACGTGAGCTTACCTCATCAAGAGAGAAAAGAATAATTGTTTTCCCTATAAACAATTCTTTGATGGCAAACATGAACAATCAAATAAAAACCATAATGTTCATGATCTTAAAACTTCATGATTTTCACATTCAAATAAATATTTAAAGAATGTGTATCTTGATTCATAGCAAATCTTCTACGTAAGTTTTTGATGGAATAAAACTTACAGTATAGGATAGAGAGAGGACTAGTTTGAGTTTTTTTAATAGACTCCTTACATCACACATCTACCAAGTAAGCAATTATTAGATGCAAAACAATTTTTAAAATTAATCAATACAATTTTAACATTAATATTTATTAAACCATTTAAGAACTCATCATCTCATTGTGTGGGTCATATCTTACATTCTCTCACTTGACTCATATGACATTATTTTTCTTCATGATTTATTAAATATATTAACATAATATGCATAGAGTAATGTTAAATCGTTATATACATTGATCACATCATTTATCATAACTAAGTAAGAGAACTAATACAAGTCATGACGGTTGTATATTATCAATTTGACATAGTCCCTTCTATGTACTACAATTTTAGTTTTACTTAACATGAGTTGTAAATGAGAAGCACAAAATTGGTCAATCAATAATGTCTTTGTCAAAGACAATTCATGTTATCATCATTCTAAATTAATCATGTATATCAAATATAAAACAAGAAATATCATAAACATATTCATAAATGAACTTAAAGTGTAAAATACATAATCATCATATAGTCATGATATAATATAATCATGTCCCATGATACCCATTCTTTCAACATAATCGACAAATGTTTTGAGTGACTATTTTTTGGTTAATGAATCAACAATTATAAGAATTGTGCTAATATATTCAATTGACACTCTATTTTGAGTCAAAACTTAAATACATAATACAAATTCATAAAAATAATTCACATAAACATTGAATATACATCGATGATCTCCTTTGGGCGATGCAACAATATAATAATAATAATAGGAAATTTTGATTTAATTTGAAGATTATATATTCACTAATTAGATGCATTTACTATCTTTGGATATGAAAACAACTAAAAGAACATTTTAATTACTAACAATTATGCTCATTAATCATATAGCAACTAATCAATATTTGAGTGATCCGGAAATGTCTTATACCTATGAACTTCAATTTATTCATAAATAAATAACCATCATGATATTTATATAAGCATTGAAAATAATAGGTAATTGAAAAATGAAAAACATTATACAATTCAAAATTTATTTGTCTTAAGGATTTGATCACTTTGGTGATTAACAAATCATTCATAATATAAATTTCAAATTGTAAATATAATACCCATACATAAAATTTTTAACATATAGTTATAAATACTTCATGTTCTTAACTTTAATTTTATTATGCTTAACACATAATAATAATTATTTTCATGTTAGAAATATGATAAAATGCTAATCATTGCAAAGACTCTAATGCATGAGCTTTTTAGAAAAATATATTTTTTCCTTAGTTAATTTTATTTCCTTTCATTTTCTATTTTCTTATTCTTCATTATAAAGCTTTTCTAGTTTTTTTTTCCTATTTGAATAAATTTTTTTTTCTAGTTTAATTTTTCTATTCAATATTATTAGTGTTTTCTAGTTTTTTCTATATAAAAGGCTGCATTAGCCTTTTAACAAGTGGATACATGAATGGATAAAATTAAGTATTTTGAGAGTCTTTCTATATTTATAATGTTCTTGATTTTTTCAGGGTTTTGACTTAAAATAAACCCATTATCCTTTGTTCTTGTCTATGTTAGACTCTATCCTTGTACAAATGCTCCTTATAGAGGACTTAAGATAATTCTTTAAACCAACAATTTAGTTTGGATAAATAAAATAAAAGTATGGAAGCCTAATATAGAAAACTTGTTCTAGATGTAGTGGTTAGGTTTTTAAACTTTCATCCTAACCAACTATTGCCCTCTTATAATTCTAGTTCGAGTAAAAACTAGTCTTGTGGCTCATATTATGCCGAGAACAAAAACAAATCTTAGTGATAAAAAAATATCAAAACATCATAAGTGTGTTTCAAAAAAGTTAGAAAACGTCGTGATTTAGGTCATAGACCTACCTGAGTCAAATAAGCTTGTCTTATCTAACGATATCATATGCATCTAATTAAGAAAGAAAAAAGAGTGCTCATGATAAAAATAAAAAAAAACATTGAAAATACATTTCAATCTAATTGAGTGTTGCATGAAGAAAAGAAAAAAAATGACAAGGAAACACAAGTGCACTTGCCGAACACGAAACCTGTTCATGAGGCCATGATAATTTTTAAAGAAACTAGAAAAAAAGATAGAATGTAAAGTGTCGACGTATAAAATTGAAAAATAAAATCAGTGTAAATAAAGAAAGAAAGCTGATATTATCCAATTTAACCTTTCAAATTTGTGATCTCAATTATAAGCCTGGTGTAACCTAACTGGAAAAAACAACAACCCTCAATTCCCAACCAGCCTAAGGTTAGAGAATAAAATTGAAAACAAAAAATCAATTTGACAAAAGATTAAAAAAAAATAGTAATATAAAAGAATGATGACCAAATGTTAAACAAAAACATTCGGGGAAAATAACATTGATTGATTTAAAGGTGAAATTGAAAGAAATCAAAACTCAAAATAAAAAAAGGATCAAATCTAAAACCAAAAGAAATAAAAATAAGAAGAAAAATAATATTTCAAGGAAGGATGAAATAGAAAATAAATTTAAAGTTTATAAAAAGGAATCACGACGAAAATAAGACAACAAAAAACAAGAGAACCAAATCAGAAACCTAAACAAAATAAGAGGATAACATGGATTTTTTGGTTGAGCAAAACGCTTTTCAAGGAAAAGAAAGAGAAAGAGAGAAGACAAATAAGGCGAGACTTATTGCAAAATGCTACTTACAACAGCCTATAGTATACTTTATAGAAACTTATATTTTATAGAAACTTTTGCACCTGTTGCTTGGATAGAAACTATTAGAATTATTCTTGCTTTGGCAGTTTAGTTGCAATTATAGGCTTTTCAACCTAATATGAAATCAAATTTTCTTAATGAAGAATTGGAGAAATAGGTTTATGTAGATCAAGCTCCAAGTAATGTGATGAAAGAAAAAGAAGACAAGGTTTGTTAACCTCGTAAGGCTCTTTACGGTTTAAAATAAGCACTATGAGCATGAAACATCAAGATTAATTAATATTTTCATCAAATGATTTTGACAGATGTCAATGTAAGCCATCACTTTATGTGAAGAAAATAGTAGCAAATTTTTTTATGGTTCACCTTTATGTTGATATTATGATATATGCAGATTCTAATGCAAACATGGTCAAGGAATTCAAGAATGTTATGATGAAAGAATATGATATGATAGATTTTGGGCTTATGAGGCATTTTCTTGGAATTCAGATTTAGTAATTAATATGGGTTATTTTTATTTCTCAAGAGAAATATGTTACAGACAAGTTGCAAACAAGTAGCAGTTCCTATAGAAATCAACGAAAAATTACAGTAACATAATGGTGTAGAGAAGACAGATTCAAAAAGTTTTAAGATCCTCGTTAGTTCCTTAACTTATCTCACAAACACAAGGCTATATATAATTTGATATGTTTTTTTTTTTCTTAGGCTCAAATGTGATTTCATAGAGTTCAAGAAAGCAAAGTTCAGTTGCATTATCACCAGCTAAAACTGAATATATTGCAGCTAATGAAATTGTTTATAAAGCAATTTAGTTAAGAAGGATTCTTACTAATTTACGCCAGAAACGTCCTTTAGAATCTACTGTCATTTTATGTGAAAATATATATGTTAGCCATAGCCAGGACTAAGAACTTAGTTTTTCATGCAAGATCAAAGAATATTGAATTGCATCATCATTTGATTCATGAAATGGTTAATTAAAAGGAGCTTTATCTGGATTTCATCAATATAAATGATCAACCAGGAGATGTTCTCATCAAAGCTATATCTTCAGAAAAGTTTCAGCAGTTCAAGAAGTTCTTAAAAATTACAAATTAAAAGGGAGTTGAAAAGTAATTTGTATTTTTCTATATCTATATTAATTAAAAGGGAGTTCATAATGGTATTTATGTCTTTTGATTTTTCTAAACTTTGGAGCAATTGTATCTCTAGATTTATTAATCTACAATTATTTCTTAATGTCTTTAAATAAAGTTTTAAAATTAAATATAAAACTTTATAAAATACAAATAAAATACTTGTTGAATTTTTGATGAATAGAAGAAAAATAAAAATCATTGCTCTCCAGGATTATATCTTTTATGCTTAATATTTAATTATCTGTCACTTGGTGTAAATAGTTTTAATGCAAATAGTCTTTTAAGATTTTAAAAGCACTATCTTAAAAAATACAACGCTATCTTAAAAAACTACACCAACAATCTAGATGACTAACTCGTTTGCCCAATATGAACCTTTTGCTTTATAGTCATGTTGATAAGAGAATAATTAATTAGTTTGTAAAATAGAGACTAGGGTTTCCTAGGATATAAAAAGAATGAGAGAAGAGAAGGGGGACAGCCAGCCAAGAGGAGAAAACGCCCCCCTCCTCTAAGAAACTGGAAATTATACATTCTTCCTTCTTTCTGATTAGTTTTTCAACAAATATGCAAGGCTAAACACTTTTTCTTAGTTGTAAGGACACGGAAACCTTCGGATTTCAAGAACTGTGAGGGTTCCCAAAAAAAAAATTGAAAATGAAAAAATACAAAAATATATATATCAAAATATTCGAAAGAAATCCAAAAAATAATGGGAGCGAGAAAAGGACTGGAATGCTAAAAAAAGGACAAAATTGGTTGAGAAGGTTCAAAAATGAAAAATGTTGAAATTTAATAGTATATTTTTTACTGATGAGAGCACTGTTGACAAATAAAATTCAAGTTGAGAAAGAAAAGTCTAAAATCAAATGTTTATGGACTCAATTAAATTTTATCTAAGGTTTAATTGAATTTATGGAGGGTTTGATTACAAGAAAAAATTGATTTTCAAGTCAATTTAGGCTTTTATTGGAAGAAATTAAAGTTCTGGGGTCTAATTATAATTTTGAAGAGTTGATTTGATCAAATCATGGGCTTAATTGCATAATTATTGAAGTTTGGTGGTCAATTAGGGTCTAAGTTATTATTGTAAACAATCTATTGCTAAGTTTGATATCAAAACTGGAGTTGTGGTATATGAACTTGTGAAGCAACTGGGTTTAATAATTGTGGCGAATCTATGTTATTAATTTTAGGGAGAACATTCAATCAAATCAAACATAGACTGCAGACATTTATGTTTTCTTGATTAATCAACTTATCAAGTTCTTAAGGCTTCCATTGAATTAAATTACTAGTGCGGACATTGTGGTTGTTTGATGGTTAGGGTTAGTTATAGGCGAATCCGTTAATTAACCAATGTTAAGAAGAGATATATATTCAGAATATAAATTGATGTTTCGTTTCCTTGATTAGTTTTGATTTCTATAGGTGGATGTGTGCTTGCAACTAAAGTTTGTTCTCTTGATAATTTTCTGATTTTATTAAATTTTGTTTGATAGTTTTCTGTTTTCTTTTGCTTTAGCCTAGATAACGTCCACCCCCCAATTGAATATCATCTAGCATAAAAAATTGACTTGAACCTTGCTCGTGGGATCGACCCCTTACTTGCTCTATATTATCTTGTGTGTTGTGTTTGAAGCTAAGGTAATTAATTTGTGCGACCACGACATTGCAACACCCCACTACACTGCGGATCAACCTTTTATTTTCATAAAAAATATCAAAAAAATCTACGACCCAAGAGCGTTGGGTCTGGCTACAACACCAAACCCAACAGTAAATATTTATAATATTAATAATAATATTTAATGTGTCTGCCCATGTTTTTATATTTTTTAATCCTTTTAAAAAATAATTTATGGTTTTTATTCGATAGTAATAATAGTTTTTTTAATAAACTAATTATTATTATTATTATTATTAATTTTACCCTTCAAATGAAATCTATTTTTGTTTTTCAATATTAATAATATTTTTTTCAAATTTATTAATTATTATGTTAATAATTTTAACTATAACAAAAATAATAATATTTATAATACAAATAATAATATTAATTATAATAAAAATAATAATATTTATAATACAAATAATAATATTTTTAATATTAATACTTTTAATTTTAATAAAAATAATAATATTTATAGAACAAACAATAATATTTGGAAACCTAAGATCCAAGAACCTTGGGTCTTGAAACTGGACCTAACAGAATTGGATCCTGACGCATGACTCATTAATCTTGAGTCTGGACGACGGACCTAAGAACCTAGAGACCTGACGCCAAATCAAGAGAATTGGATCTTGACATCGGATCCATTAGCCTTAGATTTGGACGCGGATTCATTAACGCTAGGTTTGAACGCCAGACCCCAGAGCCTGGGACCAGGTGAGGCTGCAAGACCCAAGGGACTTGGGTCTACGTCCCAACCACTCCCAAGCAATTTCGGTTAGGCGCCCCTTTCCAGCCCCAAGTTTTTGGGGTCTGAAAAGGGATGCCTGACCCAAGTTAATAATAATAATAGTAATAATTGATTTTACCCTTAAAATAAAATCTATATTTTTTTAGATAGTAAGAATATTTATAATATTAACAATAATATTTAACTTTTCTGCCCAAATTCTTATATTTTTTAATCTTAAAAAAAATTATGGTTTTTCTTCAATACTAATAATATTTTTTTTTCTAATTTATTAATGATAGTAGTAGTAGTAGTAGTAGTAATTGATTTTAATCTTCAAATCAAATCTAAGTTTTTTCTGAACGGGCCAAGTCCAAAATAGTATGGGTCCACAATGCATACCAAAACCACTATACTTGGACTTGGCAGCGGTTAAGTCCAAGGTAATTGAACTTGGTAGGTGTCTATGTCCAAGTTACGCTTGGCCACGACATCTGGACTTTGAAGCAAACCAAGTCCAAAGTAGCGTTGGTCTAGTATGCATGCCGGACCCACTACACTTGGACTCCAAGTCCACGGTACCTGGACTCTGCTGTTGGCCATGTCCAAGGGACTTCTAGACTTGGCAGACGATCAAGTCTAGGGTATCGTGGGTCTAGAATACATGATGGACCCATTACACATAGAATTGACAGACAACCAAGTTCAAGGTACTTGGACTTGGCTGTTAGCCAAGTCTAAGGTAGCGTAATAATATTTATACCTTGGACTTGGCTAACTGCAAAGTCCTAGTACCTTGGACTTAGATGACTACCAAGTCCAAGACAACGTGGGTTCAAATTTAAGTTTTTTTTCAAAAAATTTATAGTTTTTTATTTTATCTTTGAAATCAAATTTAATATTTTTTTTAATAGTAGCAATATTTGTTTTTAAAAAATTCATTAATAATTTTATATTTGAACTATAAGAAGTCCCTCAACATGTGCATATTCTCCCTATTCAAGGGCATGGTTGTATTTTCATTGTTTATTTTTTTTTTAAATAAGCCCCTGAACAAACAGTTAAGAACATATGTGAAAAAACAACATATTCTAAGTTTGAAGCACATAATAGATCTTGTTAATTCTAAAATAAGATTTACTAACTTTAACTGCAT
>Ga0325405_1003275_pt1 | contig 16672 bp, 6 predicted proteins | sample PopdelMetagenome_21_FD_205663 | JGI IMG/M metagenome (GOLD analysis project Ga0325405, IMG submission 205663) | Populus deltoides microbial communities from Bellville, Georgia, United States - Xylem-Control-R2 | ecosystem: Host-associated > Plants > Phyllosphere > Stem > Wood/Secondary xylem...
TAACACCATTAGTAAAACCTTTTCACCTTGACATAATTAACTTAGCTAAACATAATGAAGAAGAAAAACATAAATAAACAACATAAGAACATAAACATGATATAAGTTAACTAAGTATAGGAAAGGAAATGAAAAAGCATAAACAAGAGATTAATATAGCATGAAAGAAAACTTGAACATTACAAAGATATAAAGAGAGAAAGTAAGAAGATGATTTTGATCTGAAAAATAATATGACTAAATACATGGCAAATGCCTCCTTTTATAGGCTAAGATTCAGAACTATTGATTGGTAGGCTACCATTGATTTGGTGGCTGGTTTTTGACATTGTTGGCTGCTGGTTCTTGATATTGTTGGTAGATTTTTGATATTGTTGGTTGGCCAAAACATCATTGCTAACATCAGAATTTGAGCCCTTTGTTCATGAAAGCTGTGGGAAATTGTCTCAGCTTTCCAACAAAAAAAAAAAACCAGAGCTCATTTGGACTTCTAGAACTCAAGATATGAGCTGAAAACCGAACAGTGTTTGAGCTGCAGGACAGGTTCTGACTTCTCCGTTGTTGCTAAGATTTGAACTTGAAAATGGCAGAATTGAGTCTTGAACTCTTCATGAAAGTTTTAGGTCTATGTCTTATCTTTCCATCCATATAAAGTGGACCTAAATCCGAGTTCTAAAACTACAGTTATGATCAAATAACCGAATGGTGTTCCAGTTTGGAATTGAACCATCATCTTTTCTCTTAGCCTAGTCCTCTTTTTATCTCTTTACTTTCAATAGTTAATCACATGAATCAATCCTTTGAATTGTGAGATATACCTGCATTCAAAACAAGCATTTACCATAAATTAAAGATATATTATATTATCATATTTGTTATTATAAAACATGCTTTAGTTAGGGAATTTAACGATACTTTAGTGCAATACGATGATATAAAGCCTTAATGAGAATGCACTTTTAAGTACTAATCAGTTGCCGTTATGGAGAAAGCAAGAGGAATAGTCAGTGGAGAGGGAGAAGTGTGGTGGCGTTGATGGAGGAATTGATGGTTGGCATTAGTTGTAGGAAGAAGAAGGAGAAACCTTTGGCTGGGAGGAAGAAGGAGAAGAAAAAAAAGAGAGAAAGAAGCTTGCGGTGGCTCCTTCTTACGTGAGGTGATCGGCTAATGGTTATATCAATGAATTATGGTGGAGATGATGGTGGTTAAGCTGTTGGTGAGAATGGTGGTGGCCGAAGGCCATGATGGAGAGAGAAGGAAAAGAGACAATGGTAGAAAAAGAAAAAACTAAGGGGGCAAAGCTAATTTTTTTGTCAACTTTGGCCTCTGATTTCTCCTTCCTCAGGCCATGAAATTCACATCTACTTATAGAGGGTGGAAGAGGGATGTTTGATCTCCAATGGTACCAAATCATGACCCTTTGTTCGACATGGAAGAATCTCAACCGTTGACTCAAAGTAGTCATCATACGCTTTTAGATTTGTTGCAGGAAATGATTGGTCGGGTTGACCACTTTGAGGTTATGCCACCGCCACTATGGCCTCGATCTGCTAGAACGGATTAACTGGTGTGTAGTCAAGTGTCAAGTGATCATTTTGGTATAAGTTTTGTCCAATTTTATGGAGAGATGAATAGTTAAGCTCAAAACGGCGTTGTTATGGTCTTTTTTTGTTTAGTCCTTTGATTTTTTATTTCTTTCAATTACTCCCCTGATTGGCTTCCAACTTTTAATTTTCTTCAATTTTCCCCCTAACAAACTTCAATTTCAGTGCCTTTTTTATTTTGGTCCTTAGTCTCGGATTTCTCCGATTTAACCCCTAGTTAACCATTAAACTTTCAAATCTCTTTAATTTCACCCTTCATTCCAGCCGATTGGGTCCTTAGAGTTCGATGCTTTTTATAAAATGATCATTGACTGTAAATTTCTTTAATTTAACCCTTAATTGACCCCAAAACTTTTATTTTCTTGCAATTTTACCCCTGATTTCAATCAATTAACTTGGTAAAAATTAAATTTGGTCTTGTAAAATTTCAATCTTCTTAATTAAGCTCAAATTGGGCTTTTAAACTTAATTTTCACCAATTAAGCCCTAAATAAAATTAATTTGATCAATTTAAAGTATAATTAAATCCTTTAATTGAACCCAAATTAATTGTTAAACATAATTAAACTTTAAATTAGCCCATGATTAAATCAAATTTACCTATTAAAATGGGGTATAATTAGGCTCCTGATTCTATCCAAAATTGCAGCTTGATTTTTCCTACATGTGAAATCCTCCCAGCTTACTTTTGCTAAAATATCAGTCTTGTAAAGAAGAAAAAGTAATGAGATATGATGGACTCACCAGAACAAGAAATGGTCAATCCTTCTGAAAGTGTTTGAAGTGAGGGCTCAAAAATGCACTCATAGGAAAAAGAGATGAGGCTAAAAAACACATTATCCAAAAGACGAGTGCTAAAAAACACACTCAAAAGAAAAGGAGACATGGTTTGCAAAGAAAAAGATGATCTTTATGAAAGACCTTTTGAAGTGGTATGGTTATACTAGGCAACCTACCTATTAGTAGAATTCAAAGAGTTTGAAATGGTCAAATTGTCATGAGTGACCCATCTAGGTGAAAAATGTGAATATTTTTCAAAGTGGTTTTATTGTAATGAGAGACATGCTCAGGTGAAAAAATGCAAAGATTTTTCAAGGTGGTGAAAAATATGAATGATTTTTCAAGATGTTCTTATTGTAATGGGTGACCTACCTAAGCGAAAAAAGATTTTTTGAGTGGTGAAAAATACAAAGATTTTTCAAAGTGGTTTTATTGTAATGGGTGACCTACTTAGGTGAAAAATACAAAGATTTTTCAAGGTGGTCTTATTGTAATAGGTGACCTGCCCAGATGGAAAAATGTAAAGATTTTTCAAAAATAGTCTCATTGTAATGGATGACCTGCCCAGGTAAAAAATATAGAGATTTTTCAAAAATAGTCTCATTGTAACAGGTGACCTACCCAGTGAAAAATACAAGAATTTTGTAAAGTGGTCTCATTATAATGGGAAAGCTACCCAAGGTGAAAAGTGGAAGATTTTCAAGGTGGTCTTATTGTAATGGGTGACCAGCCCTAGTAGAAGAGGAAGATTTTCAAGGTGGTCTTATTGTAATGGGCGACCTGCCCAGGTGAAAAATGCAAAGTTTTTTCAAGTGGTCATATTGTAATGGGTGCCCTGTCCAGGTGAAAAAATATGACTTACCTTGCGAAAATATTTGGTTAGAGATGTGAAAACCTTGGAAATTTATAATTTAAATATGTAGATGTGTAAACCCTCATGTAAACGTAAGACTGAAAGTGGCAATATTTCAATGAGTGATAGAAACCAAGATTAGAAATAATATATAAATAATGATATATAATGGAAGAGATGACCTTCATAAATGAATTTTGGTTTAGAATTCATAAGGACAGAGAAACTGGTAACGTGTTTTGATGGATGAAATAATGAGAAAAATAACAAAATATTTTTTAGAAAATAAGTGAGGTAATAAAGAATACATTATAATAAATGATAGTACAATGAAGAGGGTAGGACTGAAGGTGCAAGCACCGCTTAAAAATCAGTGATGTTCTTTTGAAACGATAATAAGCCCGATAAATAAATAAAGGTGGAAATCCTAAAATGAATACATTCCAAAATAATTAAATGACCTTAAAGTTTTAGAATGATAATTGATATGATTTCTTAAATTGATTAGTCTAGCCCAATATTAGAAGGCTAATGATACTAATGGGATTTATTAGTTTCAGCGATTACCTTCTAGTATCAGATTCATAAAAGAAAAAATATTGATTAGTTATTCCAAAAGAATGAGATAAGCTAATAATACCAAGAGAGGAATATCTTGATATCAAGTGAGAATTGATTTATAAAGAGATGGTGTTCGCAAACCGTTGAGTTGTGTTGAGATTTCCAAGATGGAATTATTCTTGGCAAATGAGATAGGATATTAGATGGATATTGGTAATAGATGGAAAATATATGTTGTAAAAGAGGTTTATGCTTAATTTTATATATCAAAAGAAATTTCCTAGAGATTATTGTCTGCCATTGTTATTCCTTGTTACTATATTTTATATTTATATGTACATGTTAATTTCTAATTTTAGGTCCATCAGGGTCGCGTCAAGGGTAATGCTAGTTTAGATATCTTTTACTTTTGACTATGTAAATTATTTGCAAATTGAAAGACTTATCTCTTAAAACTTGAGATGTAATATTAATCTGTAAATTTGAATGTATGTCTTTACTCTAATGGTTTAAACTCTTAGTACCTATTTGACCATGCATATTTATAGTTGAAATTGAATTTTTCATTTGAACTATATTATATAATGTTATTGAATAAGATGTGTTATATTGATGATAATGAGTTGGGTTGAGACCCAGGATGATTGGGTTGTGATTTTGAGTTATGAGATGTGAGATATTAGAAGTGTAAACATGGTATATGTTAATAACTTGGGACCTACCTGTATAGGGGAGACTCTACCGAAATTTTGGTAGAAATTTTGGTGGAACCTGTATATCACTATTTTTTTTTAAAAAAATTTACCTGAAAATTTCCAATATATCGCGAAAAAGAATGTAGAAAAATCGGGGTTGTTACAAGAGATGTCTTAAAGGAATGACAAGATAGAGCTCAAAAATGCATTATCTAGGAGATGAGAGCTCAAAGAAACACTTAAAGGGAAAAGAGAAAAGGCTTGAAGGTGCACTATCTAAGGGAAAAAGGCTCAAAGGCGCACTCAAGAAGAGATATGATATATAGATAGAGATAGGGTTGGAATGCATGTTATCTTAGAAGTGAGAGCTAGAAAGGGCACTCGAAAGGGAAAGATGAGATAGGGCTAGTAAACATGTTATCTAAGAAGAGAGGGCCCAAAGGGGCTGATGGAGGAATTGGTGGTTGGCGTTGGCTATGGAAAGAAGAAGGAGAAACCTTTGGCTAGGAGGAAGAAGGAGAAAAAGGCAAAGGAAAGAGGGAAGCTTGCAGTAGCTCCTCCTTATGTAAGGTGGTCGGTTGGTGGTTATGCTAGTGAATTCTGGTGGAGATTGTGGTGGTCAAGCTGGTGGTTAGAGTGGTGGTGGTCGAAGGCCACGATGGAGAGAGAAGGAAAAGAGAAACAGTGGTACAATAAGAAAAAATTGAGAGGGGGCTGATTTTTTGTCAACTTTGGCCTCTGATTTCTCCTTCCTCAGGCCATGAAATCCATATCTATTTATAAGGAGTGGAAGAGGGATGTTTGGTCTCCACTGGTATCAAATCTTAGCCCTTGGTTCGACTTGGAAGGATCTCAACTGTTGGCTCAAATTAGTCATCTTGCGTTGTCAGATTTGTTACAAGAAATTGATGGTTGAGTTGACCACTTTGAGGCGGTGCCACAACCACTATGGCCTCAATCTACCATAACGAATCAACTGGCGTGTAGTCAGGTGTCAAGTGATCATTTTGGTATAATTTTTGTCCAATATGGTGGAGAGATAAAGCATAAAACGCCTTGGGAAGAATGTCACTCAAACAACATCTCTTAAGAAGAAGATGAACAGTCAAGCTCAAAACGGTGCCATTTTGGTCTTTTTCCGTTTAGTTCTTTGATCTTTAATTTCTTTCAATTACCCCCTTAATTGACTTCAAACTTTCAATTTTGTTCAATTTTGCCTCTGACGAACTTCAATTTCAGCGTTTTTTCAATTTGGTCCTTAGTCTCAGATTTCTCCAATTTAATTCCTAATTGATCATTAAACTTTCAAATCTCTTCATTTTAACCCCTGATTTCAGTTGATTGGGTCCTCAAAGTTCGGCGCCTTTTACAAAATAATCCTTGGTTGCAAATTTCTTCAATTTAACCCTTAATTGACCTCAAAACTTTATTTTCTTGTGATTTTACCCCTGATTTTAATCAATTCACTTGGTAAAAATTAAATTTGGTCTCCTAAAATTTCAATCTTCCTAATTAAGCTCAAATTGGGCTCCCAAACTTAAGTTTTCACCAATTAAGCCCCTAATAAATTTACTTTGACCCATTTAAAGTATAATTAAGTTCTTTCACCTAATTAAATCTTTCAATTGAACCCAAATTAGTTCTTAAACATAATTAAACTTTAAATTGGCCCATGATTAAATCAAATTTTCCTATTAAAAATCTAATCATGTTCTTAGGCTTAATTTATATGCATATTCGTCCAATAATCATATAACTTGACCTTGAATTTATATTGTCTCTCCAGTTTTGGGTAAAATGGGGTACAATTAGGCCCCTGATTCTATCCAAAATTGCAGCTTGATTTTTCCTACATGTGAAATCCTCTCAGCTTGCTTTTGCCAAAATACTAGTCTTTATTTTGTATTTTTTTAATTTTTATTTATGTAGAAAAGGTTGCATTTGGAATGGGCAGTTAAAATTTCTATTATCTCAATCAGTTGATAGAATCGGTTGACCAAATTTTTAGAATGAATTAATCCAGTCGACTATTAAAATGATAGTATATTGTCATAAGAAAATTCCTTGTTTTTGACATTATTGAAAAGAAAATTACGTGGAAATTTGAATGCAAATAATTGAGGTTGTTATAGCATCCATGGAGCGTCAAAAAGATTTATCCCTTCAAAACAAGTCCTAGTTGAAGCAAGCAACAATTTTATCTCACTATTTGCTTTGTTAAAATGCTTAATAAGTTTTTGATGTTCATCTATCTACTTTAAGATTTCCATGTATATATAATACATCTTCTCCTTGGATTCAATTGAAATTTGACTCAAAGGTCGTTTTGCATTCTAATGACAAGTCTTTAACTACTTGCTGTCTGATCTTGATTTTGTTGTTGCTAGTGATACATTTTACACTGGTAAAATGGTTAGTTGTTATAATCTCATTGTCAACCTAAACATGCATACAACAACAAAAGTACTTGTATAATTATTGAAACAATGAACACATCTCCAAAATTATACAACAAGTGTAAATATAATGCATTATAAAGTACCAATAAATATCTAACACAATTCTAAATTTATTACACAATGAAATATCACATCTAAATCAGTTCAACATTTTTAATTAGAATCCTCCCTCTTTATTTTTTTTTTATCATCATGTCCAACATCATCTTCTTTGTTTAATTCAATGTCGATCTCATCATCATTATTGTTTTCTCTATGTCTACCGGTACTCAATTTTACATTTAATTTATCAACACCAAGATCAATATAAATATTCTCAATGACACAAAAATCTAGATTTTTTAACTTGGTAAATAGAGCAACTCAATATGGATCAACTAGCTCATCCATTTAAAATACATCGTCTCCCCAAATTACTTTATTATTATCATCTTCAAAAACTTGGACACAACTTCTAAGTTTGGTTTTCACAATGGATAACCAATCAACTATATTATGATCCTTTTTGAACGAAGGAGTGTATGTATAATATATTTATTGGCATTTTTGTGCAAAAAATAAAAACATCAATGATGTTGGAAGTCTATCTTTTTTTATTTATTTCAATCAAATCATGATGAGGATTTACTCTAATTCCTCTATCGATATCATATACATAGAATTTGAATAAAAACACTATATCTTCTAACATGTGATATCAAAATTCAATAACATAATAATCAACTTCAAACTTATTAGATATTGAACCATTTATTCAACCTCTACTATTATAGGTTTTTCTAACCTCATCATATTATTCACTATGAAAGAAATATTCATTAATGAAATACTTATTCATTAAGGAAGGACTCTAATGTCACTTCTTAATTAAAATAAAGTTAAAAAAAACCATTAGTATACTATTTCCACCCACTTTCTCTTTCTTATGAACTAGTGTTTCACATATGCATTGCAATGGCCATACTTGGTAAATCATATTTCATGGATGGTAAATTTCAATAATATTCTCCAAATAATTTTAATTGAATATTTTATTGAATCTTACTTTTTGTATGCTAAAAACTAATAAATAAAGCCAATCTTTTTCTTTTTTATTATCGAGCATTTTTTATTATTGATAAATCATCATCATATTTTATCTCTTCATTGCTACCACCCCACCTCTTGTTGTTTTTATCACTCTATTACTACCATTAACTCCTTATAACTACTATCAATAGGATTTAATTTGATTAGGATAATGAAGCCAACTATAATTTGTTTCACACAAACATAAAATAACTCTTTTTAAAGGAGAATCATGCGCTCAAAACCAAGTGCAAATGTAAATTCAGATGAAAGTTCTTTTTCAAGACCTTAGTACCAAGTTTATATTCCCGGGGAAGTGTCTAGTTCTCGGCTACATTGCTACCAGACCCTTCTTTAGGAAAAGGTGGAATTACAGCGGGCTCCACTTTTCTCTAGATCAGCATCTATACTTTGAAGTTTGAAGTTTGTGCTCTCTCAGGATCAAGTATGGCGGCTGCGCTCAAGCTTGACTATCCCCACATCCTTAGCATAGCTATAATAATAATAATAATTATAATGATATTTTATTATTATACGTTTTGTATATGAAGACTTGACCCTGATAGCAAATCCCACATCCTTAGCATAGTTATAATAATCATTATTACTACTACGATTTAAACTCCATCCCCGCAGGAGATGGTGGATAATCACTTCTCGGAATCCACATGTGATAACACTCGAGTCCCGAGCCTGAGTTGATTTCTAAATCTTTTTTTAAAAAAAAAACAATGTTATTGTTTCCAATTTATTTTATTGAGTTTTATTTTTTTTTAAATATATCTCATAAAAGTTTGTGATAGAACAAAATTTCAATTCAATTAAAGTAGAAAAAAAGTCTTTTTTTTTGTTATAAAGTTATAATTATAATTTAATATTTTTTTGTGCGTGAATCACATGAAAGATTAATACTCTACCATACATATCTAGAAGGTATTTGTTTTTGTGGTAGATTGTGCGTTGTGGTCTAACAACAATTTTATTTCATATGGTAAAGATGAAATCGTAAGTTTAATAAAGTAGGACCCATAAATGTTTGTTGTCCAATCAAAGGTTCAACAAAAAGACCGTTCAATTAAATAAAGTAGGACCCATATCTGCTTTTTATCATTCTTGTGCATAGCTAGAAGACCGTTCAATTATTTTGTTTACCAAAATACCCAATCTTATCTTCTCCTCCCTGCTCTCCTGATTTCCAGTGTAACGACTATTCTCAGCATCCACATCTTCACCAACTATTTTCCTTCTTGAAGAAAAAACTCTGTTTACAGACGTCGTTTTTCTCTTGTTTATTTTTTGTTTTATAGCCAAAAACGATTGCAAAACCCACAAACCAACTCTAGATCTACACAAACTAACATCCACAACCAAGATCTACAAAAATCACAACCAGATCTGTTTTTCTTAAGTCCTATAAGTCCTTTTTTTGTGTACAAGCAAGTGTTTTTTTGCAGAAAAATCTAGGTAAATTTTGATTTCAATATGTCTTCAATTTCTCATCTGTGCATGTTCTTAAAAATATCGAATCTAATCATATCTTGTTCATTGTTAAAATTGTATCCCTATTTCTTGCTGCAGGAACCATTGATTTGCGCTTCATAATTCTAGTAAGCACTCGTGGTTCTAATCTTCTTCTTTCTTAGCAGCATTATTTAGGAGATTCCTAACTTTGTTGTTTCTGATTTTTCATAGAGTTAATGAACAAAGGTTTAAAGTGTAGCTTCGGGAGGACCTAATTTCTTTCATTGTATATTCATGCTTTATCTTAGACCTAATTTGTTAATGGTATTATTGTTGTTACTCTCAATATAAACAATTTATGTATTAATAAAACCAATTACAGATTACTTGTAAGACATATTAATTGTTTAATATATATTGGGATGGGATGATTTTTATTGTAAACAAAAGAGTATGATAAATTAATGAAATCGAATGGAATAATGTATGAAGTGTTTTATTTTATAAAAGAAAATTAAATGGATTAATAGGATAATAAAAATTATATTTTCTATAAAAGTAATGTGATTTATTAAGGTTTGCACATAAAGCTAGCAACACATCTACATTAATAAAACAAGTAATATGTTGTTCCTTGCTCATGATTATTTAATTAAAATTATAGATATGAATGCAATTTAGTTTAATAACCTTTTTGAAGGAGAGTATGAAAATGTCATGAACAATATCGCTCAACATGTTTTACATGACTATGCTGGTAGGAATAGTAGTGGTTATATCGGTTATAGTAGTGATGCTATTGATGATAGCAATGCAAATGATGATGGTAACAATGACGATAGTAATAAAGATGATGACGATGTGGGCGATTCATTTTGGGATAAAGAATTTGATCATTGTAAACTAGTATTGTGCACAGAAGGCGCACTCGCATTGTATTACAATAACTATATTTGTAAGTAACCTTATATGATTCCAAACAACATAGGAATGCAATGGTTGAATGAACTTTTAAATAGGCATGGATACGTTGTGTAAATATGTTTAGGATGGATCCAACGACATTTTAAAGTCTTTGTTTTGATTTAGAAACACAGTATGGACTGAAACCATCAAAGAGGATCAGTGTTATAGAGAAAGTTGGCATGTTTCTTTATACTTTAGCGTTGAGTGCTTCTAATAGGGAGGTCCAGGAGAGATTCCACCATTGCGGTAAAACAATGAGTAGGTATTTCAACAAGGTTCTAAAGGCTATGTATTTGTTATCAATTGACATAATAAAATCAGTTGATCCAGATTTTTCGATAACACAACGAGAAATCATTATGAACCCGAGATATATGCACATTTTAAGATAACATACAAGATTATTAAAAAGTGAACATATTTATCTTTCCACTTTCATTAAATAATTCATTTACAATTAATGTTTTTTAAATTTTATTTTTAGAATTGTGTAGGAGCAATCAATGGAATACATATGCATGCTTATGTATCCTAGAAAAATCAAATATCATTTATTGGTAATAAATGAGTACGAACACAAAATATTATGACAACATGTAGTTTTGACATGCAATTTACTTTTGTTTGGGTTGGATGAAATGTAGCGCACATGACTTAAGAATTCTTCATGAGGCTATCTATAATCCAAATATCAAATTTTCAAAGGCACCAGCAAGTATTTTGGATAGAACAATAAGGCTTCTTTCAGAATTTTTATTTATTTAATTTTTGGTTATGTGGTAAAAAATATTTTTTTGTTTTAAATGTCTTGGGTGAATGTAGGAAAGTATTGCGCTGTTGACTTTGGTTATCCAAGTGAAAATGGATTTCTGGGTCCATATAAAGGTGAAAGATATCATCTTCCAAAATTTCATTGTCGAGGCTAGTTGAGAAGTCGGGAAGAGTTGTTCAACCGGGTTCATTTCTTAGTTCGATGTGTAATTGAGCAAACTTTTAGGGTATGCAAAAATAGATGGAGAATTTCGCAGAACATGCTAGTGTTTCTGTATAAGACATAGGTGCAGATTGTTGTTGCATCAATGGCTCTTCATAACTACATAAGAAGAAAATCTGTACAAGATGTTGCTTTTAATGAATTTGAACATCATCCTGATTTCATGCCTCAGGAGTTTTAACGTGATGTTGTTTCATGATCACAAACATATAGAGGTAATAGAACTTCGTATATGGATTGTGTTCGAGATGGAATTGCTTCAAGTTTGATGGGAGAACTGTAGGATTTTTAACATTATAAGTAGTTAATCATAAATATGTATTAATTTTTCAATGTCATGTATTGAAAAAATTAATTTCCTAATTGGTCATTTCATGTCCAACCACAATTTCAACTAAACACTAATAACATGCTTTTGATGAAGAAGTAATTTGAATCACAATTTTAACCAAACACATAATTTAGGTAAAACAACCATACAAAAAAGTTGTTTTTCAAAAAATCACTTTTCTCAAATCAAAACCACACTTTCTACTACAAAAACAAACACACTCATACATTAACAAAACATTAAGAGGCTCATTGTTTCACTTGAAAACATTGTGCCCTTTACGAGAAAATATTGTGGAGTTGGACAATGTTTTTATTTTTTTGTCGGTTGTTTAATTTAATTTTTTTAGATTTTATCCTTTCAAGTTTAGTTAATTTATGGTTAAGGTTGGTGATTTGTCCTGTTTAAATTTGCAAGAGTTTCTTACAACGTTTAAAAAAGGATTCGCCACTAAATCGATCCTCAATTTGGAAAGATGAAGTTCAGTTTACTTGATTATACATAATTGAAACTTTGATGACCAAATTTGAGACTTGAACAAAGTTCCAGGTTATTTTTTTTTATTGTAGTTAAGGCGTATTTTTAACATCTTTAGTCCCTAAAGTATTTTTATTTTTTTTTCATTTTTTATCCTTGTTTTTTAAGTTTTTAGTCTAGAATTTCATTTTCTTCATTTTTTTAGTTTCTAAGCCTGAGAAGATGAAGAGGAGAGAGCAAGTTGCAAGAAATTGATGAAAGTAGAAAAAAGGTTGCTTGACTGATTTCTTTAATAAAAATGGATAAACTTAGTATCAAAATGTTTTTCTTGATGAGATGAGTGTTATTGAAGTATTTTTAAGATTGAATATCACCTTAAAAAAAGATTAGGTTTGGACTGATATTTTGCCATACCATATCCCCAAGTATCGGTTTTTGGATCTTCCGGGGCTGAAAAATCCTAATTCATAGGTGACACCAGCCAAGACTATGGTGTCTCCATCTCGAATTGACAGGGTTGCGTTAATGGTGTCAATGGGGGTGGCTACTTCTACAATCGGAAGCAAAGTGGAGCAAAAAAGAAGTCCGGAAATGCAATCCCTCAGAATCTCATGATTCTTTTAAGCAGATCGCTTTGTTGTGTTATAAAATGGCTGGCTTTGCTAGATGTGAAGAATATTGGTCTCAAGAAATTGCCTATTTAACACCACAATCAGTCTCCCGCTACAGCAATGTTTCCCTGCTGAGGTAAACGATTTAACACCACAGTCAGTCTAGCGGCACAGCAAGTCTAGCGGACAGCAACGTTCCACTACTGAGGTAAACGATTTAACACCACAGTCAGTCTAGCGGCACAGCAATGTTCCACTGCTGAGGTAAACGCTCTTGTTGATGAAATTCACATGGAAAATTCATAGATAGTCACCACTAGAGGAAACTATAGTAGAGGGTTTTTTACTAGTAGTCTAAAGTATTTTTCAAACTAGCAAAGTTAAAAAATATTTCTCAATTGGAGTCCACAACACACCACATCTAATGCAATCATCAACTTTGTCTCTTCACTAACAGAAGTGCCAGTGATTGTCATCGTTGCTGTGCGGTGGCTCTTAGGCACCACTAAGTGTATGTACAGCGCTGCATCAATCAATCGATCGATCATTTACTATCGACACTACCGAAGAACACTGAGTTGCTACCACACTGGCTTTTTCTCTGTTTTTCCCGGACATTCTTCTATACATGCTCTATCCATTAAAAAGAAAAAGAAAAAGAAAAAGAAAAGACAGAAATATAAAACCGACTCCATGTCTTGACTCTGTTCACTGAGATCTATATACCCAAGTTACGAGCTGAAGTATATGCAGAATATTTACGAGACTAAAATCTTCTATTGAGTAAAAATAGTATACATCTGTGAGCTGCATGATTTATGCAGAAGGATCCAAAACTCCCTCTCGAGTTTCAATGATTTCCAACTTGCGCGTAAGAAATTGAAGGTGGTAGAAATATGCCGAGATTCGATTATATTCGTTCACAGACAAAAGGGCAATCGATTTCTATGTGAAAAGCATCTCATTTTGGATCATGTAGCAAGCCAAGCATCAAGTACCCCTCTCTCATAGCAGCTCCCTCGTTTCAGGGAGCTGTAGAAAGACAGACTTAAATCAACCCCAACTAAAAACAAACTTGAACACAGCCCTTCTTACACCTAATTGCTAGAGGGAGCTAGAAAAGGAAAGGTTTGGAAAGACCTTAAACAATAAAATGATCGCAGATCATCCACAACAGATTTAAACATCCATAACTAGAGGACACCATAAAAGAAATCAAGCAATTCATAAAGGATCTTTGTTAGAACAATCATAGCATTGAAACTACACTAGTACATGTGACCATGCCAAATCAGAGCAAAATAGAGTTCTTTATAAACTGTGTGTGCCGAATTTGATAGTCTATGGTTAAATGGCCTTCAAGCTCTCAATTTTTGTAACTCTTCTTGCAATTCTTGTTCTAGCATGGTAAGCGTTAGGATACTGGCATGCAAATCCGACAAGATAAAAGGTAAGGGACAAGATAAAATGAGAAATGACACTAAAACATTTACGTGGTTCGCTCAAATTAGGCTACGTCAACGGGCAAGTATAGAAGGATTTTACTAAGTAATGTGGGAAATACAAACTCTCTCTACTAATAGGAGAACAACTGAAATCTCTCTATTAATAGAAGAAAACACCTCACTTACTCTCTCACAAATACCTCATAATTTTGTGGGATTGCTTTCCCTCTCTCACTCTTCTCTTCCTCTCTTGTGATGTGCAAAATAAGCTTGGATGCATTGCCTATTTATAGGCAAGCATCCAAGCAAAGGACAAGGGGCACCAATTGGTGCTGCAAATGGCACCGAATTGGTGCCCAACATTGTTGACTTTGCCAACAATGTTTAGCTGGCTTCACATTCTTCCACTTGAAGACTTTAATGATTTAATCAAGTCTTCACACTTGATCATCTGTGATTCTTCTATTCTTTCTATACTTATCATCTTTATGCTGCTTACATTTTTGTTAGGCCATAAGAGGATCTACACCATATGTACATGTCATTGTTGATTGGTTTAGTCAAAGCATCTGCTGGGTTTTCTTTTGTGTGAACCTTCTGAAAATCCACACTTCCATCTTCCATCACTTCGCGAACAAAGTGATACTGAACATCTATGTGTTTTGTTCTTGAATGAAACGCTGGATTCCTTGCAATATGCAAGGCACTCTGACTATCACAATACAAAAGAATCTTCTCTTGTTTGTACCCGAGTTCCTCCATAAGTTTCTTCATCCATATTGCTTATTTACAAGCTTGTGTAGTTGCCATATACCCAGCTTCTGTTGTGGATAAAGCTACAACAGTCTGAAGTTTAGAGACCCAGCTCACAGCTCCTCCTGCAATTATGAACACATAACCTGTAATGGATTTTCTTTTCTCAAGATCACCAGCAAAATCTGAATCAACATAACCTCTGACAGTAAATTTTGATCCTCCATAACATAATGCAGCATCTGAGGTGCCCTTGATGTATCTCAAGATCCTCTTAATAGTATTCCAATGCTCTCTACCAGGATTTGCCATGTATTGACTAGCTGCTCCCACTGCTTGTGCAATGTCTGGTCTTGTACATATTATGGTAAACATTAAACTTCCCACTACTAATGCATACGGTACTCAAGACATCTCCATCCTCTCTACTTCATTGCTAGGAGACATACTTGAGGATAATTTGAAGTTAACTGGAAGTGGGGTGGAAACTGGCTTACAATCTTGCATGTTGAAACGTCGCAAGATCTTCTTAAAATAATTCTTCTGAGAAAGCCAAATCTTTCTCTTACTCCTGTCTTAGTGAATTTGCATCCCTAGAATCTTGTTTGCTGGTCCCAAGTCCTTCATATCAAACTCCCTAGCCAATTGTGCCTTCAATTCTTGGACTCGATCTTTGTTGGGGCCTGTTACCAACATGTCATCCACGTACAACAATAGAATGATGAAAACATCATATTCTTCATACCTCTTGTAATATGTACAATGGTTTGAACTGAGTCTTTTGTACCCAAGGCTAATTATAAAGGAATCGAATCTCTTATACCAACACCTCGGATAAAACATAACTAAGAAAGATCATGGAAATCACATCCTGCAAAGTCAAATCTCGCATTCTGCCAGTGTTGACCTTTGGCCATTCAAAATTTAATATCTAGAGCTACAAAAGTCCAATTAATGCAAACTCAATTTTCATGGATTCCTGACTTAAAGACCTATCAACGCTCCAAGTTTCAGCCAAAAAAGATGTCATATGAGGGAGATATGATTTTTCAAAGATGACAACTGAATTCTGCCAGCAAACAGGTTTCGTGAAGAAACAAGTCCAAATTACATTCTGAAGCATCTAAATCGACATCCAAGTTTTTATATCAGCAATTTAGCTCCTCTAAGTCAGAGCTTGAAGATTTCATGCAAGGTTATTTCTCCTTTTAGGAAAAATAGTTATTGAAGTACTTAAATGTAAACTGCCAACTCAAGGAAGGACTATTTTGTAAAATAGAGACTAGGGTTTCTTAGCATATAAAAAGAAAGAGAGAAGGAGGCAGCAGCCAGCAGAAAAGAGGGAGAGCAGAAGGAGGAGCCAGCCAAGAAGAGAAAAACACCCCCTTCCTCTAAGAAACCCTAAATTATGCATTCTTCCTTCTTTTTGATTAGTTGTTCAACAAACATGCAAGGCTAAATACTTTTTCTTGGTTGTAAGGACACGAAAACTTTCGGATTTCAAGAACTGTGAGATTTATTTTACCTTTTCTTTTCAGTTTATATGATGAATATATTTGTTCTCCTATGCTTATTTTTCCTATGATTGTTTATTTTAATTGCTAGAGCGGACTC
>Ga0325405_1003277_pt1 | contig 16658 bp, 17 predicted proteins | sample PopdelMetagenome_21_FD_205663 | JGI IMG/M metagenome (GOLD analysis project Ga0325405, IMG submission 205663) | Populus deltoides microbial communities from Bellville, Georgia, United States - Xylem-Control-R2 | ecosystem: Host-associated > Plants > Phyllosphere > Stem > Wood/Secondary xylem...
AATTTCTGTGGGCCGTAACTCTCGTATCAGGGCTTTGATCCATCTTTGAAAAGAATTGCTAGATTCTTCTCATAATCTTCTTTCCAATAATACGCATAAAACTTTTCTCTTTTACATAGAAAAATAAAAAAAATAGTAAAATAAAATAAACAAGTTTCACGTGCTAGCTACCTAGCTAGCTAGCTAGCATGAACACACATAAAAATACATGATATAGGAATGCACTTTATTTATTTTATTTTATTTTGCTATTTTTTAATTGAAAGGCTGTACAATAATTTGAAACCTAGTCTGACAAATCTATTGAGGGCTAGAATCAGGTTAGGTTAAAGAAAAAATAAAATAAGAAAAAATTTGGGTGATTTGACGACCTAGATGATCCGGTAAGATCCGTTCAAAAACCCGATTGTAACTCGTTAATTTTTTTAACTAAAATGAAGCCGTTTTGATTTAAAAAAATGACCCAGGCAACCCGGTCACTGATCAAAACCCCGTGACCCGGTCAAAATCTGGAATCCGGACCTTGAATCGGCCGGATTTAAAAACTATATTACAAAATATTATGATTTTTTTCGAGCTAGGGTTTTTATATATATATATATATATATATATATATATATATATATATATATATATATATATTTTATATGAAAAATCTCACTGCCAAACAAAATCTTAATAATGCCTTTAATGAATCCCTGTGAGTCTAGAAAGTCCACGACATGCCTAAAAACTATTATTTTATCTTTTGCTTCTACACAAGAAGGCTTTTGGCAAGCCTATAAGCATCTCTCTTTTTTTTTCTTCTCTTAACATTAGAGGGCTTATGGCAAGCCTATCACGTGATTCTATTTTATTCATTGCAAAATTTTCTGTTTGATTTTGTTTTTATAAAAAAAAATAATTAAACTGATTCTTTTTTAAAAAAACCAAAACTGATTCAAACCAATCGGTTTCGGTTCATTTGTTAGGATAAAAACTGGTTCAAATCGGTTTGACTCGGTTTGGCTTGGTTTTCCCGGTTTGACTTGGTTTTTTTCCTATTTTTTTCGGTTTGGTTTGGTTCGATTTGGTTATTTTAGTTTCAGGCTTATAAAACCGAACTCGTTGGTTTTTTCAAAATTTTAATCGGTTTTTTTCATAGTTCAGTTTTTTTAGTTATTTTGTTTTTCAGTTTTCTCAATTAAATTGATTTTTTGGTTTTTTTACTCACCCTTAAATTCCACTACAGTCACTTTTGTGTGAAAAGTATCAATTTGATTATTTTTACCATGATTCTCTTTGCATAAGAAATCCATAATTGTCAAAAAAAGAAAATAAAAAAAACTCACAAAAACATAGAAAAGAGCATTTTTTTTATAAGATGTTATTTAAATTTGTCTACTAAACCATGAATCCTTCATAGATTGTTTTTGTATAGTAAGAAATCTTTTATGAATATATATTGTTAACTATTTTTTGGACACTCCATATATTAAGGATATAGATCTTTAAAATAATGATTATCACGAGAGATTATCGATAAATATTGATCCTAAACCTTCTTAGCATATGAATAAATTTTAGATAGAGTTCTGTATATAAAAACTTTTGCCGAAATTTTTATTAATTTGGGCGGAATTACGCACTCAACAAATTAACATTAGTGTTATGAAAAAGAATCTAGAAAAAAGGATATGGACAATTTTTAAGAAAGATGGTTACTAAGTGGATTACTCTAATTTAATCATTTTTTTGTTTGATTTGATTTTTATAAAAAAAATAATAAAATAAAATTTTTTTTAAAAAAACCAAAACCAAACTGAAACATGTTCAAACCAACCGGTTTCGGTTCGGTTAGGTTTTTTAGAACAAAAACCGGTTCAAACCGGTTTGACTCGGTTTTTTCTATTTTTCGGTTTGGCTCGGTTTTTTTTTCAGTTTGGCTCGGTTTTTTTTGGTTTTTTTCAGTTTGGGTTCGGTTCGGTTTTTTCGGTTTTAGACTTATAAAACCGAAACCGAACCGGTCGGTTTTTTCAAAATTTTAATCGGTTTTTTTCACGATTCGGTTTTTTCGGTTATTTTTTTTTCTGATTTTATCGGTTTAATCAATTTTTTAGTTTTTTTCTCACCCCTCCTCTTAATGTATGGATGAATATATTCATATTAAGATAAATTAAAGATGATTGATAATTTGTCAGGAATATATTCGTAATGGTTGTGATCTACGAAAAGCAGCTGCAACTATCTAGTATGGGAAGAAGGCGGCACTCCGCCGGTGTGATCATGAACTACATAGCAGTTGATGCTTATCGAATGGGGGATACATTGTGGTGGTTTCACACGGCATGGAGTCTGGTTTTGCAACTCTTTCATGCCATTGGAATTCTTTTCAAGGTTGTTGGTCTTGGAGCACTGCCTGGTCTAATTCCAATTGCAGTGATCAGCCTTCTTAATGTTCCCTATGCTAAAATGTACAATAAGTATCAGTCCCGGTTCATGGTAGCGCGAGATGAGAGATTAAGGGCAACCATGGAGATCTTAAACAACATGAAAATCATCAAGTTGCAATCATGGGAGGATAAATTCAAAGAAGTATCGATTCGCCGAGAGGTGCAGAATATGAATGCTTAGCAAAATCACAAATTAGAAAGTCCTCCACCACAGTTTTGTAATGGATGTCACCAACAATTTCCTCTGCAGTGGTCTTCATTGGATGTATGGTTACAAGAAGTGCCCCACTCAATGCTGCCACAATTTTCAGTCTTGGCAAACATTGCGCAGAATGTCAGAGCCAATGAGATGGATCCCAGAGGACCTCTCTGTGCTTATTCAAGTGAATGTGTCGTAAGTCCGTCTCAATTCTTTCCTCCCCGATGATCAGCTCAACAAAGTGGAAATGAAAATTTCAGCAAACAATTCGGACCATACGTTGGAAGACAATGGCATCGAAATACAAGAAGGTAATTATAGCTAGGAACCAGAATTAGGTGTTCTAACATTAAAAGGCATCAACATGGAAGCTGAAATGGGGCAGAAAGTTGCAATTTGCGGTCGAGTTGGTTCTGGGAAATAATCACACTCCTACATGCTGTTCTTGGAAAGATCCCGAAGATTTCAGGATCAGCTAGTAACAAAGAAGTCTCTATAAACATAATAGTGTACGGAATGCCATATAATATCTGTCCTTTTGTTTTTTCCTTGATGCAGGTAAATGTAAATGGAACCATTGCCTATATATCACAAGCTTCTTGGATTCAGAGTGGAACAGTTCGTGATAACATACCATGCGGAAAGCCACTGGATCATAAGTGATTGTGCATTAGAAAAGGACCTTAGTAGTTTCAACCATGGTGATCTTACAGAGATTGGACAAACAGGGATTAATTTAAGTGGTGGACTGAAACAGAGAATTCAACTTGCTGGAGCAATCTACAATGAAGCTAATATTTACCTTCTTGATGACCCTTTTAGTGCAGTGGATGCACATACAGCTGAAGTCCTTTTCAATGTAAGAAAACTCTATTGTTCTTATTATTTACAAAACAAGAAGTTTTTTATTATTATTTTTGTTATGGTCATTAGTTTCTGAGTCATTCAGGACTCAGATGCTTGCTTGAACCATGTTAATTACAGGAGTGCGTCTGGATGCTCTCAAAAAATAAAACTGTCATTTTAGTGACTCATCAAGTTGAATTCCTGACGGTATCTGATAAAATTCTGGTATACATTAGCAAGAATTAAGGTATGTTTGTTTTGCGAAAATTATTTTTAATGAGAAAAACATTTTTTTTTAAAACGGAGTTATTTTTCATTGTTTAGATGTATTAACGAAAACATTTCTTTTTAACATAAATTATTTTTCATACATGGTTTTTAAATGGTGGTTATAAAATAAAAAAAAATTGTAATATTTATGATAAAGGTGATGATGGTGATTATAATGGAAACATTAATAATAATAATAATTATTATTATTATAGTTGGAGTATTTGTGATATTAATAATATTGATGGTAAAAATATTGGTTATAGAATGATAATTGTTGTTACAGTGATAGTGGTGGTGGTAATAATAATTATGAAATAATAATTATTTTAATTATGGTAATGATATTAATTAAGGGGTTATAGTGGGATGATGATAGTAATTATATCGGTAATAAGATAATGATTGTGGTGGTGTTAATGATGAAGGGTTATGATAAATGATTATAAAATGATGATTACATTAATACTAAAACAAGACGGCAATGAAGGTGTTTGTTTCACATTAATGCCTTGTTTGTTTCTAGGAATTCATTTTTCTGGAAACCATTTTCTCCACTTTCCCATGTTTGGTAAACATAAAGAAAGTTGGTCAAGAAAACTGAATTCCGGTCAAAGAAAAAAATACGCTTTATGCCAGGAAAGTGTTTTCCTTTCCTTATTCTAAGAAAAACACTTTCCTTTTCTTTGTTGACAAAACGTGTATTGTCCAAAATTAACTCAAATCCCTAAATCTCTTTCTCTCTCAAATCTCTTATAGAACACAATTGAAGCATCTCTCAGCTCTTCTTCAGGTAATTTTTTTTCCTCAAATATCTTTATTTATCTTATGTTTTCATCATTTTTATTTTTAAGCTGTAGTTATAATAATGGCATAAATCTTGTGATACATTTGCTGCCTTTTTTTTTCATGGTTTATCTTGTTAAATTACTGCAACCATGCTCTGTATTTTTTCCAGAAACCAAACAAAATAACGCAACCCATTCAACCACAGCAAACCCAAAATTTTTCCCAACAACCAAACATAGCAAACTCGAAATTTTTCCCAGAAACCAAACACAGCAAACCCATATACAAACACAACAAACTCAGAGAATCACCATTCCTTCGTTTTGCCACTCAAAGAATCATAGCAAACTCAAAGAATCATCATTCCTTCGTTGAGCCAAAGGCGCCCTTCGTTTCGCCATTCCTTCCCTGCCGAGCCACCTCTCTTCGCCAGGCAACCCATACACAGCAAACACAAACCCCTGTATTTTTTCCAGAAACCAAACACAGCAAACCCATACACAGCAACCCATACACAGCAAACCCAAACCCATTTTTCCTATGCTGTGCTTTTTTCACAAAAACCGGATTTGCTGTGTTTTTTTCACAGAAACCAAACCAAACATTTTTGTTTGGTTTGTATGAAAAAAACACAGCAAACCCATGCTCTGTTTCTCCTTTCGTTTAATCGGAAAGATATGCTTTCAATTCCCCTCCATCTCTTCATCTTCCTCTTCTTTTCTTCAATTGCTTCTCTTCTAGTAGAACCCGACCCACCCGATGTCCCCTTCCTAAATCTGCTACCTTTGGCTCTCCTTCTCCTTCTCTTATGTTTTCCTGTAAATGCTTTTCTTCTCTGTTGATGAGTTGATGATATGCATTTCCTGTGCTTTGTGCATTTCCTATGCTTTCTAGGCGTGATGTGCATGCGTTAATGATGATGCACAGTGATGTTGTGTGCGTTGATGATGATGATGATGCACAGTGATGAAAGGGGAATTAGTTTGGGTAGAAATCTTAGACCGTGAAATGCAATTTATGCGTTGATGATGATGATGATGCACAATAATGAAAGGGGAATTAGTTTGGGTAGAAATCTTAGACCGTGAAATGCAATTTATGCGTTGATGATGATGATGATGCACAATAATGAAAGGGGAATTGGTTTGGGTAGAAATCTTAGACCGTGAAATGCAATTTATGCGTTGATGATGATGATGATGCACAATAATGAAAAGGGAATTGGTTTGGGTAGAAATCTTAGACAGTGAAATGCAATTTGTGCGTTGATGATGATGATGCACAATAATGAAAGGGGAATTGGTTTGGGTAGAAATCTTAGATAGTGAAATATTAAGTGCGTTAATGATGATAATTATACACAGTAATAAAAAACTGAAATGGTTTGGGTAGAAAACTTGAGACCGTTAAATATTTATATACAGAATTCATTAATAAATTATTGTATTGTTTGTTTTGGGATACAGAATTCATTATTTAATTATTTCCTTTAAGGCATTGTTTGTTTTGGAAATTAGCTTTTTTGAGCATAATTTATTGTATTGATTGTGTAAGTATTTTATATGCCTTTTTAATGTTTATTTCCCTAAATTTTTAGGTTTTGTTAGCAGAAAACCTCACTTTTTTTGTTGTGGATGGTATGATTATTCATGCAGCATGTATGGAAGCAGTTGTAACTGTGATAGCTATAGGGGTAGCTATTATTGAACAAGAAAGAAATAGAAATTATATACCAAGAGAAGCACATATAAATGCAATTGCTCAACGAGAATTCTATATGGATAGCATTTTGAATCGAGGTGATAGACATTGGGTTGAACAAATTCTTATGAAACCAGTTGTCTTATATAATTTGTGTGTTGTTCTCACAAGTTATGACCTATTACGATCAACTCAAAATGTGTCTATTAGGGAGCAAGTAATTGTGTTCTTACAAATTGTAGGCCAAAACTAAAGATTTCGTTTTATTAGTGGTATATACTATAGGTCTGTTGAAACTATACATCGTTACTTTAGAATTGTTTTAAAAGCAGTTCTTAAGTTATACAAACACCTAATTAAAGACCCACAGGATATAGTTCCCGCAGAGATAATGAATAATCGAAGCTTCTATCCTTATTTTTAAGGTATGAGAACAATACCAATATTTTTATACATTAATTAATTGCATCTAGAAGAAAAGGTTATAAATTATTTTTTCATGTTTATATACGATTGTGTGGGAGCAATTGATGGTACCCATGTTCTTGCAAATGTTCCTGTTGAGATTCAAGGAAAGTTTCGAGGTCGAAAAGAAGGAACAACACAAAAAGTTTTAGCAACTATAACTTTTAATTTGAAGTTTATATATGCTTTAGCTGGCTGGGAAGGAAGTGCACATGATTCACGGGTTTTAGGTGATGCATTATCAAGACTGTAAACCCCCGATTATAATTTTTTTGGGTATTTAAAAGATGAGAAATTTAACCAATAGTAAAATGGGTTAAATTAAATTAAGGAAACCTAAATCAAGATAAAAATAGTGAAATTAATGAAATGAAAAGTGAATATAGTACTAAATTATTGAAAAGAAAAACATTTGTGAGGACAAAATAAATACGTAAGATCAAGAGAGGTCAATATTCAAATAACAGAAGGTTGGGAGTTTATGTACAAATGATAAAAAGGGGTGGGGATAAATGTGCAATTAACAAGATGTTAGAACTATAAATATCATTATATTTTTTCTCTTGGAGGGACGGGCAAGAGTAAGAGAGAGTTTATAGAGAGGCTGGAGAGAAGACATATTGATGGCAGAACATCCGATAGCTATAACTCCACCTTCCACCGTTGGATTAGAACGATATTTTGATATGTTGTTCTCATCCATGTCCTGTACATTATCACCGAAGGGATTTTCTATATCACTCCCCGTTTAAGAGATATCGAGGGAGGCAAATATCTGGAAAAATATACTTCTAGACAGTCTTCTTTGCTGTCTGTTTTCTCCTTCGTCCACCGTTGGATTATGCTATAATTTGGATATGTTGTTCTTCCTGATTCTGTCTAGATTCTGAATAATGGAGATCTGATACAAACATTCGGTGTAGAAGTTGTGTATCTCGCACAGTAGGTCAGTAAGTTTGAGGTCAGTTCAGTTAAACCTATATTTCTGGAAATTTCACTATTTGATGAAGTTAATATTTGGATATGTTATACTCATAATAATGCATTATAACTTGACAGTATGGACTATTTGGAATATTATTCGTTTGTTATTTATGGTTGATTGAAACTGTTGTCAAGGATTGTGTTTAGAAGAATATAGTTCGGAAAGTTTGTAAAACCAATAAAAATATTTTATTTTGACGTTAAGAGGGAAGATTGAAATAAATAAGATAAATTGGCTCTTATAAAGATATTTTTTTAAACGATATGTGATATGGCCATGGGTTGAGAGTTAAATTGTGGATGTTGTGTATAAATGGAAAGGTTGATGAATCTGGACATATTCGTCTCCTAACTTTTGGAGAGAATTCGAGTAGAAGGCTGAGAGAATTAGGATCAAGTTTCTTCATAGTAATTGTAGTTTTGGATGCTAGCTAACTAGGAAAATTGGTCTTGCTCAAAATGGAGCTGTAGAACCCTAGCTATGGGTCATCAACCGAGATTGGGTCCTGATAGACCCTGTAGGGTAGTGTTTGTTGATGAGCAATTTTAACTATCTCAGAGGCAGAACTAGGTTCTCCTTCCTTCAGAGAACTTGTAGCCTTGTGTCTTAGCTTTCCAACAAGACTAATCTTACTTGAAACGAAGTTCTATAACTCTAGATATAGTTAAAAATCTGATGAGTGTTCAGACAGTAACAGTTCAAATGTCTAGACAGTAACAGTTCAAATGTCTAGATAGTAACAGTTTAATGTGTAGACAGTAACAGTTTAAATGTCTAGACAATAACAGTTCAAAGTTAAACAGTAGCAGTTGGACAGTAACAGTTCAATGTGTAGACAACAACAGTTCAAATGTCTAAACAGTAACAGTTCAAAGGTAGACAGTAACAGTTCAATGTGTGGACAGTAACAGTTCAATGTGTAGACAGTAACAGTTCAAATGTCTAGATAGTACAGTTCAAATGTAGACAATAACAGTTCAATGTGTGGACAGTAACAGTTCAATGTGTGGACAGTAACAATTCAAATGTCTAGACAGTAACAATTCAATAACTAGACAGTAACAATTAGAAATTAGACAGTAATAGTTCAAAGTTAGACAGTAACAGTAGACTTTCACGTGAATATTATATAAAAGAATTGAGTTATACAAACACTTATACATTGAGATACTAACTCTGAAAATATACATGATATATGTATGTATGTTATTATGAGGAAATGAACATGCATAGTAAGTAACATATGACTAATGAATGAATATGAATTCTCTGTAATATCAGCATGAAGGAATGATAATTATGATTGGATAAAGGATGACAACCTTAATGGGTGTAATGAGAAAAACATAAGATATAAAGAAAGAAATGATTGAAAGAAAGATTTATTAGCTATTGATATGATTATTATAAAACATATCCTTAAATGAGGAAAATTTATGAGATGAGTCTGTGACTGCAGGAGGGACCACCAGTGTGGTGCAATAGTAGCAACATGGGAGCATGAGTAGAGCTTCTTCTACAGATAGGTGGTTTTCACCTTCCTTTTAAATAATATTGAATAATGAAAATACTTTATCATGAATGTTACTGTATTGTGTTAATTCAGATATCAGACTGTCAAATGCTTAAATGTTAACAATTGATTAGCTTTGGATATGCATCCGAAGGGATTATTGGGACAAACAATTGATTAACTTTGGCTAATGGCATCCGAATGGATGATCGGGACAAACGAATGATTATCTTTGGCCAATTGCATCCGAAGGGATGACTGGGACAAACAATTGATTAGCTTTGGCTAATGACATCCGAAGGGATGGCCGAGATAAATGAATGATTAGCTTTGGTCAATTGCATCCGAAGGGATGACTGTGACAAACAATTGATTAACTTTAGCTAATGACATCCGAATTGATGACCGAGACAAATGAATGATTAGCTTTAGGCTTTGGCCAATTACATCCGAAGTGATGACATGCGACAAACAATTGATTAGCTTTGGCTAATGGCATCCGAATGGATGACCGGGATAAATGAATGATTAGTTTTGGCTAATGGTATCTGAATGGATGGCCGGGATAAATAAATGATTAGCTTTGGCCAATTGCATCCAAAGGGATGACTGTGACAAACAATTGGTTAGCTTCGGCTAATGGCATCTGAATGGATGACCAGGACAAATGAATGATTAGTTTTGGCTAATGGACTAGGACAAGTGAATGATTAGTTTTGGTTAATGGCATCTAAATGGACGATCGGGACAAATGGTTGATTAGCTTTGGCTGATGGCATTCGAAGGGGATGGCCGGGGTGAGTGAACAGTTAACCTCGACAAATGATGTCATAAGAGAATGGTCGGAATAAAGATTATGGCTAATTGTAAGAATTGGTGCATATATATGTACTGCAAGTTGTGTATACCAAGAACATGAAGGAACTACAAATGTCACGCTTCAAGCATGAGATAATGTTAATACTTCATTAAACAGCCAAACCGTTTTCTTATTATTATTATTATTATTAAGTAATTGCATTCTTGTAAATGTTTTGTACTGCAGTAGGGACGTCATACCAACAAGGTGCCTAGGAAACCCAATACACGAGAATCTACTTTTGCAAGGAATCATGTAGTTGCATTCTAAATTATGATGTATTTTATATGAATCAATGTACTGAATGTATAACTATTATTAGATCATTTTAGATTAAATTAATGATGACTATTTGTAAGATAGAATACAAATTCATATCTATGCATGTATATTTTAAATGCGAACTTCTAATCATGCAAACATAATATTATGAGTTTATGTGAGATTCACTTTTAATGAAATGTTGATTGTTGTTGATGTATGGATTGTATATTGATGATGTGAAGGGAATATGTTCGCCAATGGCCGATACGATGTGTGTCAAATACACAAAAAAAAATTTACTATTGTTTTGGGCTTGAAAAGCCGGGTTGTTACAAAGACCTAGTGGTCTAAAAATTCCAGAAGGTATATAATAAAGTATTTATTATATGTAATAAATATATAAAATGTTTAATTAACTAAAGATAGTAATAGGTTTTGTTTTTCTAATTTGCAAGGAAATATTATCTTGGTGATGCTGGTTACGGTATTCGAAAAGGAATCATTTCTCCTTTTCGTGGAGTTCGATATCACTTGAACGAGTTTACAGAATATTCACCAGAAAATGAAAAGGAGCTATTTAATCTTCAACACTCTTCGTTGAGAACTACTATTGAGCGAGGGTTTGGTATTTTGAAGAGTCGTTTTAGATCAATTGATGGAAAATCTTTTTGATATTATGAAACACAAGTAGATGTTATGCTTGCATGTTGTATTATTCATGATCACATTATAAGAGTTGATCCTTATGACTTTCTTATGGAAGAAATATGTTCGGAAAGTGAACCAATTAGACGAACAATCAACTTAAGTCAATGGGAGGAGAGGGAAGAGAATAGGGAGTGGATAACAAAAAGAGAAATGATTGCATCAACTATGTGGAATGATTATAACACTCTAAGAAACTAGTAATTGAGTGTTAATTATATGTGTTTGTTTTTATTATGTCTTGCTTGGGTTTGTATTATCTTTGTTATGTATTTGGATTGTTTGTTTACTTTATTATAATTTCTTATGTATTTTATGTATTCTCTTTTAAATATTAATTGTAGTTTTTATATTTAATTTATTAAATCTAAATATTGTATGATTATATTTTGTATAAATTTTTAATTTATTTTTGTAGAAATGAGTACCACACAGAATAAAAAATGCAAGGGCAAGCACTTTACATGGTTTAAGCCTATGTCTCACATGCTACTTGAGATATTAGTTGAGGAGGCACTTAAAGGAAACAAACCTTCTTCCACCTTTAAAGCATAATCTTTTGTTAAGGTGGCTACAGAAATTAGTCAAAAGTTCAACGTGCAATGCGAGCCTGAGCATGTTGACAATCATTTCAAAACTGTGAAAAAAGAATGGGGAATAATAACCAAACTTAAAAATAAAAGTGATTTTGATTGAGATGATTGTTTGAAGATGATTGCAGTTTCAAAAGATGTATATGATGAAGAAGTGAAGGTATGATAAATATTATACTCTTTGTAATTTTTATATTTACTTTTGTTTCCAAGATGTTATACAAGAAACTAAAAAATTGCATATTCTAAACTTTATGAACAGGCACATCCTAATTATGATAAGTATCTCAACAAAAAACTTAATATGTATGAGGCAATGGCAATTATTGTTGGAAAAGATATGGCAACCAGAAATTATGTCAAATCATATGCTGATGTCAACTTGGAAGAGAACACTGAAGAGCAATCAATTCCAATTGAAAATGAAAAGAAACTTCAAAAGGAAAAGAGACATCTTCCTCTAGTGCACAAAAGAGACAACATAGGAAAAGAAATTGCATGTATGAAGATGATAATGTTGAAAAGTTCTCTAAAAAGATTGGAGATGTAGCATTTGCAATCCAAAGCCTCAGCAAAAATCAACTTGATGTTAATGAGCTATATATAGAAGTGATGAAAATTAAAGATTTTGATGAGATCACTCTTAGGGATGCATTTAATCACTTGGTCCAACATGAAATATTGACAAAAGCATTTATGGCAAAAAATGCTAATTTGAGAAAAATTTGGGTTCAGAATTATGTGAACCAACACTGCTACAGGCCTGATTGCTAAGATGATTTCACTATGATAAGAAAGTTTATGTTTGTTATTTGACTAGTATGTTTACTTGTTTAATTCGGTCTAGCAAGTTTATGTTTGTTAATTTGAACTAATATGTATGAGTATTAGATCAAAACTTAATATTTATGCATGACTATATTTGATGTAAGATATTTATATTTATTTCTTAATGCTTATTTGATATATATTAAAGGGATATTATAGGGATAATTGTCTATACCCGTAAAAAAAAAAACAATCTTTATCCAAAAAGCCCATCAAAATATTTTTGTATTTATTTATCTTTTAAAAAAATCTTCATACCAAAAAACCCAAATATCTAACTCTTACTTAATACCATAAACTAATTTGGCTTTCTTCATATGAAAATAAATATATTTTAAACTTTTAAAATTGAAAAAAAAATATTAATAGATTTTATTTATGAAAAATTTCACAAGGTTATATCTCTATAATATTATATGATATATATAGTTATATTTTATAAAATAAGCTATTTATGGATATAGGATATAATAAAAAAAATTCATCATTACACTTTTAAGATTTTATTCTTTTATTGTAGGTGATTAAATATTTATATTTAATATTTTTTATATATTAGATAAATTTGAAAAAAAATTTAATTTATTAATAAATTATTTTCCATTTCATTTTCTATAATATTACCAAACATCGAAAAGTAATTCACTTTTCATGAATTTACTTTTCTAAAAAATCACTTTTCAAAAGGAAACTACTTTGATATAAACAACCGGCCCTAAAAATAAAAGAATATATATATTTTTGAAAAATATTTTCCACAAAACACATGAAATCTTAGTGTCAACAAGTATTAGTTTCAAGCATTTTGATGTCTTTTAAAGCCATTTTGACCATTTCACTTCAGGTTATGGAAGGTGGAAAGATAATTCAATCAGGAACCTATGAGGAACTGCTAGTTGGCTGCCTTCAAACAACTTGTAAACGCTCATAAAAAATACAGTGACAGATCAATGTGTCTCTTCAGACTACGGAAATATAAAGAAAATTGAAACTACAAATTCTGATATATGCCAGACTGAGGAATCTAGTGAGTGGTTCCTCCCTGAAGAAAAGCTTCGACTTCCTAAAATTAGCAATGGCATCTTAGTTGGAGTCTATACAGGAATTTCAAAATCTAGTACACCATTTGTATAGCTAAGATCTTTGTTTGCAGCGCTTTTACGATTAAAATCTTCAAGGGCCTTTCTTCTCAGGTATCAATAATTCATTATTCAGAGCTCCCGTGCTCTTCTTCGACTCCACACCAGGTGGGAGGATATATACTCGGGTAAGTAGACCCTTGCATCTATCGCTCTATTAATTAATGACCTGCTAAAATGCTGCTGGTTTCAGTTTGAAAAGCTAGTAAACTGTCCTTAGTAGCCTTCTTTTTCCATGATATATCACAGGTTTTCCTCAGACATGAGCACATTGGACTTTGATCTTCCTCTGGGCATTGCATTTCCCGCAGCTTCCACAATTGGTCTTCTTGCAATAATAGTGGTGATGGCCTCTGTCACATGGCCAGTCGTCGTTGTTGCCATCCCTGCAATTACAGCTGCAATATATGCTCAGGTGAATGTACCCCTTTTCGAGTTGCTAATTTACTTGTGTTATTCCTTCTATACATATATCAAATAACCTGACGACTTTCCTGTATGGTTTTTTCATACTTAGGGTTATTATCTATCTACTTCAAGGGAATTAAAGCACCTATTCTGAACTTGGCATCAGAAACATCACTAGGGGCGGTCACTTTTAGAGCTAGCTTTCAACATTATGGATACGTTCTTCAAAAAGTATCTTACGCTAATTGACACAGATGCAAGGCTTTTCTTTCATTCTAATGCTGCCATGGAGTGGCTAATATTACGTGTAGAGACACTTCAGAACCTGATTCTGCTCTCGGCTGTCCTTCTTGTTCTACTACCAAGCAAACGCTTACCAGGTAGCTGAAATACATAAATTAATTGCTGATTTTACTCTTTGAAGTGTAAAGGGAAAAACTCTCTCTACTTCATTATTCATCACGAAAATTTTTCACTATTGGAAAGGTTCGTGGGATTATCTCTTTCGTATGCGCTTACTTTGAATACCATCCAAGTGATTATGACCCGGTACCACAGCAATTCGTCAAACTACGTTGTATCTGTTGAAAGGATCAAGCAATTCATGCATATATGATCAGAATCTCCAGCAACTGTAGAGGACATGAGACCTCCTCCCTCATGGCCACCTCATGGAAGAATAGAGTTGCAGGACCTGAAGGTATGAGAGAAAAACAAGTAGTAATAAATTTGGCCTTTCACCGTGAATTCATAATTTTTGTTTTAATAGTTTGGTTCTCGGTGATAAGAAGATAAGATATCGTCCAAATGCTCCATTGGTTCTTAAAGGAATCACTTGCACATTTGTAGAAGGCACCAGAGTTGGAGTTGTTGGAAGAACCGGAAGTGGGAAGACTACATTATTAAGTGCTTTGTTTAGGTTGGTAGAGCCGGAAAATGGGAAAATTCTCATGGATGGACTTGACATAAGCACTATTGAACTGAAGAACTTGAGAACCAAGCTGAGTATTATTCCTCAAGAATCAGCTTCTCTTTTCTTTCTTTTTTTTTTAACCGTGGGTGTCCAGGTCAGCTTACGCGTACCTCGAATAATGCTTCGAGGCTCTGAAGGTAACGACCATATAAACCTCCAGTGACCCTGAAATTTGTGGCACTCGAACTGGTGATCTCCAAGGAACAAACCCAGAACCTAACCAATTAAGCTATACCCCTCAAAATTAAATCAGTTCTTTTCAAAGGAAGTGTTAGGTCTAACGTGGACCCTCTAGGCATTTACTCTGATAGTGAAAAATGGGAGGTAAGCCAAAAACATTTTTCCACTCTCTTTAATGATTTTAATTAAAAAATAATAATAATTCCATCCGCATATTATCTTACAAAGACTATATTCCCACCACATAATTATTGGTTGTACATTTAAACACCACCAGAAAACCGGAGAAAACCAACGAAATTACCGACAGAATTTTTCCGTCAGTAATATTACCGACAGAAATAATTCTGTCTCAAAATCTGTCAGTATATACCAACGACCTAGATCCATCGGCGAAATGGTTGGTATTCTTTTCAAAGGAAGTGTTAGGTCTAACGTGGACCCTCTAGGCATTTACTCTGATAGTGAAAAATGGGAGGTAAGCCAAAAACATTTTTCCACTCTCTTTAATGATTTTAATTAAAAAATAATAATAATTCCATCCGCATATTATCTTACAAAGACTATATTCCCACCACATAATTATTGGTTGTACATTTAAACACCACCAGAAAACCGGAGAAAACCAACGAAATTACCGACAGAATTTTTCCGTCAGTAATATTACCGACAGAAATAATTCTGTCTCAAAATCTGTCAGTATATACCAACGACCTAGATCCATCGGCGAAATGGTTGGTATATACCGACGAAAATATTCTGTCGGTATATACCGACTGTTTCGCCGACGGGGTATACAGTTTGTTTGGAAATATGTAACAGCGTGGTGACGTCAGACGATTTTACCGACATAATAACTGAGGGATTCAAACTGAGATAGCCATACTGTGACGTGGCACTGTCACCGACAGAATCACCGATGGAATCACCGACGGAAGTAATTTGTCGGTGATTCCATCAGAAAAAACCATTATATACCCACCCACCTGCCGACACTCTCTTCCTCTGTTTCTCCTTCTTCTTCTTTCCCATCCCAGTTCTCTCCTCTCAAACTGCAGCTAACCACCCATCCCAACTCTCCACTATTCTCAACACAAGCACTCAAGTTAATTTCTTATATCTTGTACGTGGTCACAATATTCGTTTCTTGTAGATTTTATCATTTTTTTGTAAGTAAATCTATCCTTTTTAGTTTTAATATTTAATTGTGAATTTTATTGTTGTAGTATATGTATTTTGTTAACGTTTGTACTTGTTTAATTGTTATTTGTCAAAGAAACTTGTAGTATGAATGTATAATTTTGTAGTTGTTATAGTTTGTTTTAGATTTTGTCAAATTATATTTGTTTGTAAATTGTTGAAATTTTGTTTGAATTACACCAAATTAAATGTGTCGTTGTGATGAAATAAATAATTAATATCTTGTTTAACGAGTCTTGTTTAATTGTTATCAGTTCTATTTTGAAGTTGTGATTTCTGTAAATTTATATATGTATAAATTTGTATGTA